>OJUA01000035.1_pt1 | contig 55773 bp, 53 predicted proteins | sample 1599821 | NCBI WGS metagenome assembly OJUA01 (sample SAMN04436921, study PRJEB24849) | human gut metagenome | biome: human gut; feature: NICU; material: stool | host: Homo sapiens | place: USA: Saint Louis, MO | collected 2012-05-14
AGTCACGGCTGCTGGCGTACTGCTTCCCGTCGCCAATCTCAGTTGAAATAGTACTGGCAGTCAGCGTTCCAACGCAGGGAATACTCAGCAAGCGCTGTCCAACCTCATCTTCGTCCAACTTTCGTTTCAACTGAGATTCCAGATCTTTAATCTGCTCAACAAGATAGTGATAATGCTGTTGTAATTTCAGCAGTAACTGGCTGAGATAAAGAGGCAAACTACTGTCCTCAAGAAGGGTACTCAGTCGACTAATAACGGCAGCACCTCGCGGAACGCTGATACCAAATTCCAGCAGAAAAGCATGCATCTGATTAGTTGTTTTCACCTTATCCTGAACCAGGGATTCACGGACACGATGCAGAGCTCGCATTGCCTGCTGAGATTCGGTTCTGGGCTGCACGAAACGCATAGATGGACGTGATGCTGCTTCACAGATAGCTTCAGCATCAACGAAGTCATTTTTGTTGCTTTTAACGAATGGGCGGACAAATTGCGGTGATATCAGCTTTGGAAAATGCCCTAACTCTGCCAGCTTGCGTGCCATAAAGTGAGAACCGCCACAGGCTTCCATCGCGATGGTTGTTGCCGGGCATGTCGCCAGAAATTCGATTAGCTTTGGTCGGGTGAATTTTTTACGGTAAACGGCCTTCCCACGATGATCCTGACAATGAATATGGAAAGAGTTCTTACCCAGATCGATACCAATAAGCGCAATGTTTTCCATGATGGTTCTCCGAATGAAAGCCTGTCCTCAGCATAGTACTGGGAAGGAGGGAGTGACCATCTCATTAAATAAACTCCAGCGTAGCGACGAAATCAGGTTCGTGATGGTTGTAACGTACAATTGTGGAACAGTTAACACTCAACGCACTCTGTTTATGACGCATGTGAACGTAGAACCACACCGATAACGCCAGGATGAGGAGTAAAATTACGGCAGATATCCCTGTTTTTTTATTGATTGCGTTCATAACCACTCCAGTAGTTATTCAGACAGGAGATGTAATTATTATTCTTTTGCGTACATCGGCTGATAAACGCCCTCCCCTTATTGCCGTACAGATAGGACTCTGAAACCTGATAGAGAAAAGAAGTGCCTTCCAGACACTGAATATGATTTGAGTTAGCGAGTTCTAAAAAAAGTTCTTTTTTTTTGCTCTGACAGGGATGCAGAGTTGCTCTGGACTGTATAGACAGGACAGGTGTCGTAGTTAAACAAAAAATGAGGCTTAATCTGTTTTATTTCCTTTACGTCTTTCGAAGGAATTACGAGACCTGACACAACTAAGGTAGCGCTGATTAAAAGGACAATCAGTGCCAGCGTATAATGAAGAGCCTTGTTCTTACCCGCTACCGCCGTAGGGTGTACTACCTTTATTATCTCCGACTCTTCATCTTCTTTGAGTCGTCCATCAGCAATCGTAGATTCAGTTATATCCCTGACATCAATATCACTGTTAAACATAAAGCCGACCCGAGGCACTGTGGTAATACATTCATCCGTAATACCAAACTGGACGAAGTGTTTTCTCAGTTCTGAGATGTATTTATTTAATGTGTGACTCGATGAGCGCAACCCATGAGCATCCCAGACGTTATCCAGGAGTTCATTCCGTGTCAGGACTTGACCATGCTTTTCGAGAAGGCATGTGAGTAGCCTGTTCATTGTCAGGGTCAGAATGACAGTAGAGCCCTCGTCTCCGGATGGCCATATGGCACCATCTTCAGAGCGATAAAAAACCCTATTATCAATCACAAAAACCATCTCTGACTCCTTATCCATGATGGTAATTGAATGGATCTTCACATTTATCCAGCCTGCGAAAGCCCATTAACTTCTTTCTCGCATCTTAGCACAGTAAGACGCAACAACCTCTTCTGCAGACTTATCACTTGTAAATTAAACGCCAAGCAGAATATAAGTTTGTATTTTAATAAATTCACAATACATGTATCTACACGCCGTTTTGGGTTGATAGGATTATTCGCATAAGTGAATGAGCAGGTTCTTATTCTTCAGGAGCAGCCATCCGACCTACCGCCATTCACAGCCCCGGGAACGAAGAGACACCTCGGGTAGCGAATCCAGTAGATAAGGAGCGACATTATGATAAGCACCAAAATGCTCATGAAGGCAGAACGTTTCTTCATCAAAGCCCGTACAGTGATTAGAGAAACAATCTTATCAGCGGAACTGACCGGCGCTGAATTTGTTCCCTTCATCCAGCCGGTATGTAAGGGCGATGAGATTGTAGGCGGAGAGGTTTTACTCAGAGTTCTCAAAGATGGGATTTACCAATCTCCCGAAAAATACCTTTCGGCAATGGAATCATGCGAGGTGATTAATGATGTCACATGCAGCCTCATGTCTGATGTTAAAACATTTTTTGAAGGCTATGAAGGAACGCTACCTGATGATTTTTATCTCTCCTTCAACATCTGTGCGAGACAGTTGAACTCTTCAAGAGTTATTGAAGCAGTGACGGACTTTATGAAAGTATTCGACGGACGCATTGCTGTCACGCTGGAAATTGTCGAACGCGGGACAATGAACCTGGACGACTTTGCACTCGATGCTATGCAGCAACTTACTGAGTCAGGTGTGCGATTTGCGATTGATGATTTTGGCAGCGGGAGTTCATGCCTTAAATATATTGAGCATGCAGGTTTCTCAACAATCAAGATTGATAAATGCCTCACAATTGCCAGCAATGGATCATTAATCTATTCCGCGGTGATTGATTCAATTATCACTCTCGCAGAGCGGCTGCAAATTCATGTCATTGCTGAAGGTATAGAAAATAAAGAACAACTATCGCTTTTGAAAGATAGAGGGGTGGATATTTTTCAGGGTTATCTATTTTCAAAACCTGTAAGCATGCACGAGTTTTGCACGCACATATAACGTTTTTCAAAAGCATAAACACAACAATTCGCAACCTATCATGGAAAGCATTACTTAAATAACAGTAGTGCACTCGACCTATTTGTTACAGATTTAAATTACCACCGAGGACAAATTATATATGTCAGCTAACTTCCCAAACCCTCCAGAGCTTCCGTCATGCTCAGGGCCGGACGGAATTCTTTATGACTTTAACTATGGCGCGCGCGTTTTGCTCCCGGAAGGAAAATGGCACGTCATTTTAATGGACGACGACAGCGGTAATATTCTTTTCAGCTGTGATTCAGAAGGCGGTTGGGTCACCAGTAATAAAAAATATTACGTCCGCTTCCGCATTCAGGTATTCCACCAGGGATCGGCGAGCCCGGTCCTGGATGAAACGCTGGATATGAAGGACAAGCCCGTCGTCATCTTTTTCCCAACGGGTACGCTGGGCGACATGCTTGGGTGGTTCCATTATGCAGAGCGTTTTCGCCAGCTGCACCGCTGTCAGCTTGAGTGCGTTATGGGGCAGGAAATCATTGAACTGCTCAGCGCACAGTATCCCGAGATCACTTTCTCCACAAAGGACAATCTGCAGACAGTAAATCCCTACGCATCCTGGTATGTAGGCCTCTTCTTTAAGGGTGATACCACACATCAACCCATCGATTTCAGGAAGGTCGGCTTCCACCGCAATGCCGGCTATATCCTCGGGGTCGATCCGCGGGAGTGCCCTCCCCGACTGAAGCTGGATGCGGAACGAAAAATTGCGGAGCCGTATGTCTGCATCGCCGCGCAGTCTACCAACCAGGCGAAGTACTGGAACAACGGCCATGGCTGGGCCGAGGTGGTTGCCCACCTTAAATCTCTGGGATACCGGGTGCTGTGCATTGACCGCCATGCGCATTACGGCCAGGGCTTCGTCTGGAACCACATCCCCCAGGGCGCTGAAGACTTTACAGGGAATATTCCGCTCCAGGAGCGTGTGGACCTGTTAAAGCATGCGAGCTTCTTTATCGGACTGGGCAGCGGGCTGTCATGGCTTGCCTGGGCGTCCGGTATCCCTGTGGTGTTAATCAGCGGATTCAGTCTCCCCAACAGCGAATTTTACACCCCCTGGCGAGTGTTCAGCAGCCATGGCTGTAACGGCTGCTGGGATGATACGTCCGTTGATTTTGACCACGTGGATTATTTGTGGTGTCCGCATCACAAGCACACCCCTCGACAGTACGAGTGCACGAGCCTGATAACCGGTCGGCAGGTTATCGGCATGGTGGACCGTCTGCATTCAGGATTAGTTGATAAGTAAGGGACGTAAATATGAACAAGATATACACCACAGTCTGGTGCGAGTCGCGCCAGCAATGGATGGTAACCTCTGAACTCGCGACCGGGTCCGGTCGTCCGAAGCTGACGCCGAAGAAAAGCGCACTGGCGTTACTGCTGGGTGCCGTGCTGCTGCCTTCAGGGCCGGTCATGGCTGCTGATTATTTGGGTGAGACGGTAACAGGTATACTGTTTATTAATTCAGGAGATACGGCCACCTCCACCACCATTAACAGTGGCGGTGCTCAGACCATCACTAATGGAGGTTATGCCTCTATCACCACCATCAAGAGTGGCGGTACTCAGCATGTCTCCAGTGGTGGCTCGGCCACTTTCACTACGATTAGCGGTGGAGGACAACTCGTCTCCGGAGGCACTGCCTTCATAACTACCATTGGCAACAGTGGTAATTATGTAGGTGGTTATCAGAACATATTTAATGGTGGTTCAGCCACCTCCACCACCATCCACATTAGTGGTATCCAGCGCGTTTCAAGTGGTGGTTTAGCCACCTCCTCTATCATCAACGCCTTAGGTACCCAGCACGTCTTTAATGGCGGTTTGGCCGCCTCTACGACCATCAATAACCAAGGCTATCAGCACATCTCCAGTGGCGGCTCGGCCAATAATACGATAATCAGCGGCTTTGCCGGCACTCAATACGTATCAAGTGGAGGCACAGCGACTTCCACAACCATTCACGGTGGTTATCAGCGTGTTGAGGGCGGCTCAGCCAACTCGACTACTATAAACAGCGGTGGTTTTCAGATAATCTCCAGCGGGGGAGCGGCCTCGAAGACCATTATCAATGGGGGGATACAGCGCATCTCCAGTGGCGGCTCGGCTACAACTATCACCATTTACAGTGGTGGTAATCAGACTATCTACGATGGCGGCTCGGCTACCTCCACTTACGTCAGCAGCGGTGGTAATCAGAACATCTCCAGTGGCGGCTCGGCTACCACCACGCTCATATACCATGGTGGGCAACAGAACATCTCTAGTGGCGGTGAGGCCACCTCCACGACTATCTACAGCCGGGGAGAACAGGTCATATTCAATGGTGGCTCGGCTACATCTACCACCATCAATGACTTTGGTTATCAGCATGTTTACAGTGGTGGCACGGCAACCTCGACAATTGTCAATGAAGGTGGTTATCAGCACATTTCCAGTGGCGGTGCGGCCATTTCTACGACCATCATCAGCGGCAGTCAGGTTGTCTCCAGTGGCGGTTCGGCCACTGCCACGACCTTTTACGCTGGAGGCCTTGGCGGTCAGACCGTTGATGGTGGCTCTGTTACCTCGACAACCCTCAATGACGCCGCTCAGCTTGTCATAAATGGTGGTACAGCAACGGATACCATCATAAACGATAGCACTCAGATTATCTCCCTGGGAGGTACGGCAACCTCCACAACCATCAACGGTGGTGTTCAGTACGTTGAGAACTCTGGCTCTGCCATCTCCACCATCATTAGCAGTGGCAGTCAACGTGTCTCCAGAGAAGGGACTGTCACCTCGACAACCGTCAATAGCGGTGGTTCTCAGCAAATATCCTATTCAGGCTCGGCCACCTCTACTGACATTTATAGCGGTGGTGAACAGCTCATTTTCAATGGTGGCTCAGCTACTTCTACTTCCATCTTCAATGGCGGCAAACAACATATATCCAGCGGCGGCTCGGCAACCTCAACTACCATCAATAACGGGGGAAATCAGTATGTTTCCGGTGGCGGCACAACCACAGACACCACTATAAGAGGTGGTCAGTCCTGGCTGATGACCGGGGCGATGGCCGACGGTGAAACCAGTGTTAACGTTGGTGGCGAACTGCTGATGAACGCAGGCTCTCTCGCAACGGACGTAAACATTCAGGGAGGCACCCTCTCTGTCAATGACCTTTCCGATACAGCGTCCGGCCTGGACACGGCTCAGGTCGGTAATCTCACCATGAACAGCGGTAACGTCAACTTCCTGCGCAACAGCGACGGCGAATTTGCGAAGCTAACGATTACGGAGCTGACCGGCACCGGGAACTTCTTCCTGAACACATCTCTCGCCGATCGTAAAGCCAACTTCGTCACTATCGAACAGGGCACGGGTCATTTTGGTATTGCCGTGGCTGACTCCGGTAAGGAGATATCAGACCACACTGATCTTACGCTGAACCTCATCCATGAGAAAGGCGGTGACATAGACTTTGAAATGGTCACGGCGTCCGGCCGAAATACCAGATTCGTGGACGGCGGTACGTACATGTACACCCTGTACAGCCAGCAGGATAAGGACGGCCTCACCGGCGGTAACGTCTGGTATCTGGGGGCCATGGGGAGTGGCGGCGAGAACCCGGGCGGCGAGAACCCTGGCGGTGAGAACCCGGGCGGCGAGAACCCTGGCGGTGAGAACCCGGGCGGCGAGAACCCGGGCGGTGAGAACCCGGGCGGTGAGAACCCGGGCGGCGAGAACCCGGGCGGTGAGAACCCGGGCGGTGAGAACCCGGGCGGTGAGAACCCGGGCGGTGAGAACCCTGGCGGTGAGAATCCGGGTGGCGAGAACCCTGGCGGTGAGAATCCGGGGGGCGAGAACCCGGGCGGTGAGAACCCAGGCGGTGAGAACCCTGGCGGCGGTGATAACGGCAATGCAGGCGGTAACGGGAACGGCGGGAAGAAGCCAATGACCACGCCTGCAACCGATGCCATTCTGGCCATGTCTAATGCCGGTCTGAACGTCGTCCATTCCGAGCTGGATGGCCTGCGCACGTATCGCGCGAGTCTGGATAAAACCGGACCAGAAAGCAACGTATGGGGACACTACCTCGGCAGTAAAAGTGACATTGATACAAGCAATGGCGCAGCCTATAAGCTGAGCCAGAACGGACTTGAGATCGGTGCTGATACCCGTACTGACTTTGACCGAGGCAGCCTCGTCACTGGCACATTCATGTCCTTTAGCGATAACAAAGTGAAGCATGCCCGCGGCGGCACAAGCAAAATCGACAGCTACGGCCTCGGCCTGTATGCCACCTGGTACGACGCAAGTGGATTCTACGCTGACGGCGTGGTGAAAGGTAACCGTCTCAACAACAAACTGAGAGCGGTTATGACCAACGGGGGGAGAACCGGCGGTGACTGGAAGCAGTATGCGCTCAGCACAGCCGTTGAAGGTGGTTATCAGTTCGATCTCAAAAACGATGTAAGCATCACGCCTTATGCGCGCCTGGCCTTTGTTCAGATGACCAGTGAGGAGGTGAAACTCAGCAACGGCATGAAAGGCAACACGGGCACTCCACGTTCTGTTACGGGTGAATCCGGTGCGAAGCTTTCCGGTAAGTTCAGTCTGGGTTCGACTGAATTGAAACCTTATCTGTCAGCTGCGGTGGTGCAGGAGTTTGCTAACTCAAACGAAGTCACGATCAATGAGCGCAATCGCTTTGATAACAACGTCAAAGGCACATCAGGTAAATACGGTCTGGGTGCATCGGTCAACGTTGGTAAAGACGTAACCTTGTACGGTGAGGCTAATTATCGTCAGGGCAGCCAAATCGAGACACCGATCCAGGGTGTGGCAGGTATCCGTATCGGGTTCTGATGTTCCACAGGGGCCTCAGGGCCCCTTTTCACTGTGTTCTGATATGTTCTGGGTATGTTTATGCCTCACATGATTTTGACGAAAGATGTTTTTTTGAATAAAGCGCTGTCTGTCATCCTTCAGCAAGCGTCCCCCGGCAGAAAGGTTTGCGTCGTAGATATTGAATCATTTAGAAGCCTGGGCGCCATTTTCAACCTACTGAAAAGAAAGAAACTCACTGAAAAGCATGAAATGATCTTCATCGGTGGCAAGGATGTCAGTTCAAGAGTTCTCGAACCGCTTGTGACAATCTACAGGAAATCATGCTTTATGGAGTTTCGAAAGCAGCTTACGGGCGGTCGGACGTATTCATCAGAATATGCGTTGAACCACATCGCGCGCTGCAGAAGTCTGAGCATGCTTTCAGAACAGGAGAAAAAGACACTTTTCGCCCTTCTGGATACTGATGACACGGTGGCTGCTGCAAGAAAAATTTACCTGTCCCCCAAAACTGTCTATACCTACACCAATAATATTGGGCAAAAACTTAACCTGAATTCGATACTTCAGGTCAGGCAATTTATTCATTCTGAATTCGAATAGCCTTTGCAAAAACCGGGCTCTGGGCCCGGTTGTGTTATTTGCTACGGTGACTTTATGTACTGAATCCGCAATTCTCCAGCATCGGTTCAAACTTCGGAACGTGCCCGCGCCAGGTGTAATACAAAGCCGCCCCGTTCGACAAACCCCAGCCAACCATCATCCCTGGCATCTTCGTCCACAGACAGGAGTCACTCCCTGCCGCGCAGCTCCCGCCCCAAATATGGGCGAATAGCTGCTCCGCTAATGCGGCGCATTTCATAAAGAGGTGCTGGTTTTAGCCAGACGTTTCATCATTCCGTCGTAAAGCTAAGCTGCTCGCTGCCCATAAAATGGGACATGCGCCGATTAAGGCTGTACGCCAGCTCGCCCAGGACGCGAGAATGGACATAGTCACGACGCAATGACAGGCAAGGTCGATTGTACGAATACCACAGAACAGAAATTTGTACCCGTTATGACACCCTTCTCTCTGTTTTGCTGAAATTAACGATCTACCTTGAGTTGTGTGAAAAACACTCAGGAGGGACACATGTACAACTCAATTTTGGTTCCTATTGACATTTCCGAGGATAGCCTGACGCACATGGTTATCCCGTTCGTTCAGGCACACACCGCACTTAACACGGCCAAGGTTCACTTTCTTACTGTTATTCCATCGCTTCCCTATTATTCATCGTTAGGTTTGGCCTACTCCGTGGAAATGCCGAAGATAAAAGAATTCCAGCACGCTGCTTTAGCGAAACTGGATGAGATTGTTAAGCAATTCAAAATTCCTGCAGATAAGATACAGACTCACGCCGTGACGGGATCGCCTAAGGATCAAATCCTTAAGCTCGCTGACACAATCGGCGCCGACCTGATTATCATTGCCTCCCACAAACCTGACATATCGACGTATCTGTTGGGTTCGAACGCTGCGGCAGTGGTGCGGCATGCGAAATGTCCTGTGCTGGTCGTTAGATAGAACGCGCTTGCGCCTCTGTATACGGTCAGATAGCAGATGACAAAAAACCGGGCGAGAAGCCCGGTTTTTCATTTTCGCTTCCCGGCGTAAAGCGTGCGAAGCTGATGGAAGCACACTTTAAAGATCTATTCTGTTTGCGTTTAAATTTAATTCCGTAATGGCGGCCGGTTTTCCAAGCAAGTAGCCCTGAACTTCATCACATCTATTTTTTTTAAGAAAAGAGAGCTGTTCGGTGGTCTCCACCCCTTCTGCAGTGACCGCCATTGAATAGGCCTTACCCAGATCGATAATTTTTTCTACGACTGATTGGTTCTGCGGCGAATCGGCCAGGGTAAAAATAAAACTCTTGTCGAGCTTGAGTCCATCAAACTGAAACTTCCGGAGATAGCTCAGAGAGGCATAGCCGGTACCGAAATCGTCAATCAAAATACGGACGCCCATTTTTTTGAGAGCCTTCATGGTCTGCAAGGTCTTTTCAGGATCGGAAAGCGTGACATTTTCCGTCACTTCTATTTCCAGTCGGTCAGGTTCTAGCCCTGTTTCGTGCAGGATCTCTTTTATCCTTTCAGCAAGATCGCTTGCCTGGAATTCGATAGCGGAAATATTTACGGATACCGATAGTCCCGGCAATTTATCTTTCGTCTCCGCACACGCTTTGCGTATGACCCAGTTGCTGAGGTTAATAATCAGACCTGTTTCTTCAGCCAGCGAGATGAACTGATCGGGCATCATCGTCCCCCGGTGCGGGTGCTGCCAACGTACCAGCGCTTCGACGGCCTCTATTTTAGAATATCGGAGGTTATAACGGGGCTGGTACACCAGATAGAGTTGCTCTTCGCGAATCGCGGTTTTCAGTTCGAGTTCCAGTTTTCTCCGTTCAGTTAACTTTTCCGACATATCCGGGCGATAATAGACCCATCGGTTTCTGCCGGATTGCTTAGCCTGGTAAAGCGCAATATCGGCATAGCGTAAAAGATCGTTTGCGCTGCTGCTATCCAGGGGAGCCAGCGCAATCCCCATGCTTACGCCTATTGCGACATCATTGCCCTCAATGGAGAAAGGACGGTTGAGTTCCTGTACGATGCGGTGACACACCTCATCAATCTGGTCTTTTTGGCTGGTATTGCCGAGAAGAAGCATAAACTCATCCCCTCCCTGCCGTGCGACAAAATCACCTCGACGAACGCAATTTTTTAGACGTAAAGCGACCTCGCCAAGCAGCGCATCCCCCGTGGAGTGCCCAAAAATATCATTGACGGGTTTAAACTTGTCTAAATCGAGGCAAATCATGGCAAAGGGATAATGATTAAGGTCTTCTTTAGCCAACTGGCCTGCCAGAAATTCCTTAATGTGATAGCGGTTCGGCAGACCGGTTAATTCATCATGACGTGACAGAAACTCCACCCGTTTAGTTGCTTCAACTTCCAGAGAAACGTCGGTTGCCGCGCCTCGCAAGACCACCGTTCCATCAGGCTGAGCAGAAAGCTTTGCCAGAAGCGTGCAATAGGCCGTAGATTGTTGCGCATGAATATAAGGACAGTTCTTAAATTCAAAGCGTTCAGTTAATTCCCTGAGCCTCACACAGTTTTGTAATAATCCGCGTGACGCAGGAAAGAGTTCATCCAGCCTGCGGCCTATCCATTTGCTATTTTCATATCCCGTTACTGTAGAAAAACGACCTGAAAGCCAGGTTATCTTTAACGATAAATCTGTTTCCCAGAACCAGTCGCTGGTTGTTTCACTGACATCCCGGAATCGTTTTTCACTGGTGATAAGATTCAACCGCGCCTGCTCGAGGAGAAAGGTATTTTCGTCAAGCATTCTCGCCTTCTGCATAATATGGCGCATGAGAATAACCGTCATCGATACCGTCAGAATAACTGAAAGAATGAGTAATGGTAAAAAATAAATAATCAACGCCTGGCCGGGATTTTCACCGTCCCAGATAATTTGCACATCACCATTCTGGGTGCTTAAGGTAAATTCTGTTTGATTGTTTATTTGAGAAGTGACTGCATCAGGTGAGGTACGAACATTTTTAATACCGGCATCCTGCCCAATCGCGAGGAGTTTTTTAGCCGTTAACTTGTCTACAAACACCATTACCGACGGTTTCCCCGGCAAGGGTTGTACGCTCGCGTCATCGCCCGTTGTTATCCATTCAGCAGAAACAATGGCTGGAACGGAATCGATAAGCATGAGTATAGAAACCGGCAATCCATTGTTAACGCTCACCTCACGGAGTAATCGCTCCTTGGTTGATTTATCTAACCAGCGCCCGAGATCCTGAAGCTTCAGTTTCCCGTCAAGCACGCTGTATCGCGTGGTTCCTTCCGGGGAGAGAATAAACACCCCTTCGTAGCCAAAGTTGTCATACAGGGACTTACCCAGGTTCTGCTTATCCCATGCCCAGTGAACGTCAGTGTTCAAATGAAGATGTTTGTAGGCATCTCCCCATTCAGCATTATCTTTCAAGTGACTTCGCATGCTTTCCTGGCGGGAATCCAGGGCTTTCCTTAACAAAAACTCATCGTGCTTATCGCTGATTTTATTAACATTATTTTCTATTAATAGCAGGGAAATTATTGCCGCAATGAAAATACTTATCAACAATGTCACTATATAGGTAAAGGTTTTATTTATCAGCCCCTTAGAAGGCTCGGCATCCGTAAAACCGGGATTGTTCAGAGGTAGGGTCATCATTCGCCTTCTTATACTGCTAATACGTCAATTTTTATGCCACCTTTATTTATCGGCAAAGAATAATAAAATTTTATAGTTAAAACCCGTAAGCTTAAAGAACATTTGATTTTTACAATCCAGATCAAATTATTAGCTCTCTAACAGCCTGAATTCGGTTAAATACATCTCCCGGTGGGAGTGACCTTTAACCTCGCCGGTTTTATTTATAAAGAACATAATCTTAGTTTTTATGCTGAAACGGTTACAGGCGTATAAAAAACCGGGCGTAAAGCCCGGTTCTTTTTTCATACGGCATTGACTCTATTCGCTCAATCCGCGATTCTCCAGCATCGGCTCAATCTTCGGAGCGTGCCCGCGCCAGTTCCGGTAAAGTTCAGCTAAATCAGTACTGTTCCCGCGGGACAAAATGGCCTCGCGGAATTTTTGCCCGTTTTCACGCGTCAACCCGCCCTGCTCGACAAACCACTGATAGCCGTCGTCAGCGAGCATCTGCGTCCACAGGTAGGCGTAGTACCCTGCCGCATAGCCGCCGCCGAAGATATGGGCAAAATAGCTGCTGCGGTAGCGCGGCGGAACGGCGGGCAGATCCAGCCTCTCTTTCTTCAACGCTGCCGCTTCAAAATCCTCCACGCTCAAAACGGCCTCGCTGATGCCGTGCCAGTTCATGTCCAGCAGCGCGGCACCCAGCAGTTCGGTCATGTCATAACCCTTGTTGAAATGGGTCGCGTTGAGCATGCTTTCCCGCAGCGCGTCCGGCATCGGTTCGCCGGTTTCGTAATGGCGCGCATAGTGGGTAAACACCTGAGGATGGCTGGCCCAGTGCTCGTTGATTTGCGACGGGAACTCAACGAAATCACGCGGCGTATTGGTGCCGGAAAGGGTGGCGAAACGCTGGCTGGCAAAGAGACCGTGCAGCGTATGGCCAAACTCGTGGAACAGGGTTATTACGTCATCCCAGGAGAGAAGCGCGATACCGCCATTCGCCGGTTTCTGGTAGTTACAGACGTTGTAGATCACCGGACGGGCAGCAAACTCGAAGGATTGCTCGACGAAATTCCCCATCCATGCCCCGCCCTGTTTGGAATCGCGGGCAAAGAAGTCACCGTAAAACAGTGCCATGCCCTCGCCGGTGTGGTCGAAAATTTCCCATACGCGGACGTCCGGATGATACACCGGGATATCGAAGCGTTCGACGAAGCGAATGCCAAACAGCTGGCTGGCAGCCCAGAATACGCCATCCTGCAGCACGGTATTGAGCGCAAAGTAGGGCCTAATCTGCGACTCATCGAGGGCATATTTTGCCTGGCGCACGCGCTCCGCATAAAAGGCCCAGTCCCAGGCCTCCACGTTGAAACCGCCCTGCTCGTCGTCGATGACTTTCTGAATATCGGCCTGCTCGCGTTCCGCGCGGGCGCGGGCGGCAGGCACAATGCCGCGCATAAATTCCAGCGCGGCGGCCGGGGTTTTCGCCATCTGGTCAGCGATGCTCCAGCTGGCGTAATCCTCAAAGCCCAGCAGACGGGCCTGCCGCGCGCGCAGCGCCGTCAGACGAAGAATCAGCGCGCGGGTGTCGTTTTCGTCCCCTTTCTGGGTACGCGTCCAGCCTGCGTTGAAGAGGTTTTCGCGGGTCTGACGATTGCGCAGCGCGGAAAGCGCGGGCTGCTGGGTGGTGTTCAAAAGCGGGATCAGCCAGCGATCGTTTAGCCCTCGCTCCGCGGCAGCCTGTGCCGCGTCAGCGATCTCCGTTGCGCTGAGCCCGTCAAGCTGGTGCGCATAATCCACCACCAGCCCACCGGTCTTATCGGCAGCCAGCAGACGCTGGTTAAACTGGCTGGTCAGGGAGGCCGCCTCGGTATTCAGCGCCTTCAGCTCGGCCTTTTCTGTCTCATTCAGACGCGCGCCGGCCAGAATAAACCGCTGATACAACTCCTCGACCAGACGACGGCATTCGGCGTCCAGCGCGGCACGGTCCTGCCAGACGCTCTCCACGCGGGCGAACAGCGCGTCATTCAGCCAGATATCGTTTGCCAGCGCGGCAAGCTCGGTGGAGAACTGTTCTTCCAGCTCCTGTAAAAACGGATTGGTGTGCGCGGAAGTCATGGCGAAGAACACGCTGCTGACACGCGAGAGCATGGCGCCGCTCTTCTCCAGCGCCAGCACGGTGTTCGTGAAGTCAGGCGCAGCGGCCTGAGAGACAATCGCGTCAATGTCCGCACGCTTCTGGCGAAGGGCTTCATCGAAGGCCGGACGATAGTGGCTGTCGTCGATCTGATCAAAATGGGGTGCCTGGTAAGGCAGCAGGCTGATGTCAAAAAAGGGATTCGTGGCCGTCATCTTTCACTCCTGAGTACGGGTATCCTCCCAGAGTAGGCCAGGCCGCCATCCCCTGCAACGCTGTCATACAAATGTTGCCTTAACGCACCCTCTGCGGCCGTGCTATGTTAGTAAAACACAAAAAGCGTTGAGGAACAGTGAGATGATTATTTTAGTTACCGGGGCAACGGCAGGTTTTGGTGAAAGCATCACGCGTCGCTTCGTCGCCAACGGGCACAAGGTTATCGCGACAGGCCGCCGTCAGGAACGTCTGCAGGAGCTGAAGGACGAATTAGGCGACAGCATCCTGACCGCGCAGCTGGACGTGCGTAACCGCGCGGCGATTGAGGAGATGATTGCCAACCTGCCCGCCGAGTGGCGCGCCATCGACGTGCTGGTCAACAATGCCGGTCTGGCGCTGGGCATGGAGCCTGCCCACAAAGCCAGCGTGGAAGACTGGGAAAACATGATCGACACCAACAACAAAGGGCTGGTCTATATGACCCGCGCGGTGCTGCCGGGCATGGTTGAGCGCAATCGCGGCCACATTATCAATATCGGCTCCACCGCCGGAAGCTGGCCTTATGCAGGCGGCAACGTCTACGGGGCGACGAAAGCGTTTGTGCGCCAGTTCAGCCTTAACCTGCGTACCGATCTGCACGGCACCGCCATTCGCGTCACCGACATCGAGCCGGGCCTGGTAGGTGGCACCGAGTTTTCCAACGTGCGATTCAAAGGCGATGACGCGAAAGCAGACAAAACCTATGAAAACGCTAACGCCCTGACGCCGGAAGACGTCACCGAAACGGTCTGGTGGGTCGCGACGCTGCCAAAACACGTCAACATCAATACCGTAGAAATGATGCCGGTCAGCCAGAGTTTTGCCGGGCTTAGCGTGCATCGTGGCTAACGCTGCCCTTCCCGGCCTGCGGGCCGGGTCTGTTTCGGGTTATAAAAGAATGGTAGTATGTTCAGGCTAACTCTCTGAGAAATGACAACTCATGGCCGCTGAATCGCAACTCAATCCCACCCAGCCCGTAAACCAGCAAATCTATCGCATTTTGCGACGTGATATTGTCCATTGCCTGATCCCACCGGGAACGCCGCTTTCTGAAAAAGAGGTGTCCGTGCGTTTTGACGTTTCCCGTCAGCCGGTGCGTGAAGCGTTTATTAAGCTTGCGGAAAACGGTCTGATTCAGATCCGCCCGCAGCGCGGCAGCTACGTGAACAAAATTTCACTCTCTCAGGTGCGCAACGGCTGTTTTGTTCGCCAGGCCATTGAATGCGCTGTGGCGCGCCGTGCCGCAACGCTCATCAACGACAAGCAGTGTTATCTGCTGGAGCAAAACCTGCATCAGCAGCGGATTGCGATTGATCGTAAGCAGCTGAATGATTTCTTCCAGCTTGATGATGAATTCCACCAGAAGCTGGCGCAGATTGCGGATTGCCAGCTGGCCTGGGACACCATCGAAAACATCAAGGCCACCATCGACCGCGTGCGTTATATGAGTCTCGATCACGTCTCTCCGCCGGAAATGCTGCTCCGACAGCATCATGATATTTTCAGCGCGCTGGAAAAACGCGACCCGGACGGCGTGGAAAAGGCGATGACGCTGCATCTGCAGGAAATTAGCGAATCCGTGCAGCTGATTCGTCAGGAAAATAGCGAGTGGTTTAGCGAAGAGTAATATTACGCCGCCCCCTTTCGGACGCGGCGATGGGTTTAGCGAACGACTAACACCGGAATTGTGGCGTAGCGCAGGATAGATTCCGCATTTGATCCCAGCAGATGGGTGGTGATGCCCGGGTTTTTCGACCCGATGACGATCGCGTCATATTCCCCCTCTTTGCTCAGCCTGATAATTTCATCGCGGACGTTGCCAAAGCGAACCAGGCTGTCAATTTTTTCCGGCGAGATGTCGAACAGCCTTTTTAAGGCGTTCATTTTCTTCCCGGATTCCTCAGTCATATATTCTTCGAACTTTTTAATATCGGCGTTAAAACCGCGCAGCAGGGATCGGCTGCTGGTCGGCAGAATATTGACCAGGGTAATCGACGCGCCCTCGGCCTTCGCGAGGTTAGCCGCGTGGCGAACCGCTTTGTCGCTCAAATCCATTTCAAATACATCAACAGGCATCAAAATCTTCTTATACATAAGCCTGGCTCCTTATTCCGATGAAAGGGTTATTTCCTGTACCCAGAATGGCACCGGGAAAATAAACCAACCCTCAACGCTTCCCTGCTGAAACTATCAGTTAATGAAAATAACGGTCTGCTTTGTCAATTGCTGTCGTGAACCGTCAGCGCCCGACGCAATAAAGAAAAAAGTGTGAGTTTGATCAAAAACAAAAACATCTGATGCAGACAGGCGTATTTATATGCCCCGTGAACGGCAACCCTGAAATAACGCCGTAACGAACAGGTTAGAGAGGAGAAAATACCATGATGACATACGACCGTAACCGCAATGCGATCACCACCGGCAGCCGCGTCATGATTAGCGGCACAGGCAAAACTGGCGTGATTAAAGCGATCCACAGCGACGGGCTGGATGCCGCGCAGGTGCGCCGCAGCAAAACGGTTGAAGTGGAAGGATGCGAAGGTAAGTTCGAACCGATTGAGCTGATTCGCCTGGGCATGCACTAAACGGTGCGCAGACATGCCGCCGCGAACGGCGGCATGTGCTGAATTACCGTTGAGACACGTACTGCGCCACGGTCGCTTTCGCGCCCTTTTGCAGCAGCGTCTGGTACGCCTTCATCACCGCATCAACAAAGACGGCTTCACGCGGTAGCTCCTTGCCAAAGATGGCTTCAATGCCGAGCAGCGCCCTGACCCGGTTTTCCCCTTCCGCACTGCCCTTCACCGCCGCCTGAATCACCGCCAGCTGCGGATCGCTCACGTCAATCGCGCTACCCTGCTCGTCCACGCCGCCGACATAGCGCATCCACCCTGCCACGCCCAGCGCCAGCAGCGGGAAAGGCTTCTGATGCACCAGGTGCCAGCGCACGGAATCCAGCATGCGCTGCGGAAGCTTCTGGCTGCCGTCCATCGCAATTTGCCAGGTCCGATGGCGCAGGGCCGGGTTGCTGTAGCGGGCAATCAGGAGATCGGCATAGCGTCCTAAATCGACGCCTTTGACCTTCAGCGTAGGCGCCTGCTCGTTAAGCATCAGCGCGTGCGCGGCGACGCGGTAGTTTTCATCTTCCATACAGTCGTTAATATGCTGATAGCCCGCCAGATAGCCCAGGTACGCCAGGAATGAGTGGCTGCCGTTAAGCATGCGCAGCTTCATCTCTTCAAACGGGATAACATCTGACACCAGCTCGGCTCCGGCTTTGTCCCACGCTGGACGGCCGGCCACAAAGTTATCTTCGATCACCCACTGACGGAACGGTTCACAGGCCACCGCCGCCGGATCGCGCACGCCGGTAAGCTGTTCAATTTTATCCAGCGTGTCGGGGGTGACCGCAGGCACGATGCGATCCACCATCGTTGACGGGAAGGTAACGTGGGATTCGATCCAGTCCGCCAGCTCACCGTCTACCGCACGGGCGTACGCGCAGGTGACATTGCGCATCACGTGACCGTTCTCCGGCATGTTATCGCAGGACATCACGCTAAACGCTGGCAAACCCGCCGCCTTACGCCGCGCCAGCGCTTCCACGACCACACCCGGCGCAGATTTCGGCTGGTGCGGGTTTTGCAGGTCTGCGACGATAAAAGGGTGATCGAGCATCAGTTGCCCGGTCGCCGGGGAATGGCAGTACCCTTTCTCGGTGATGGTCAGCGAGACAATCGCCACCTGCGGTTCGCACATCGCGGCCAGCACGGTCTCCAGCCCGTCAACCTGCGCATGCAGCGCCTTTTTTACCACGCCAACCACGCGGGAGGTCCACGCATCGGCAGACATTTCCGCCACGGTATAGAGATTATCCTGCGCGTTCAGATCGGCAATCTGCTGTTCGCCGCCAATCAGGTTAACCTCACAGTATCCCCAGTCGCTGCCGTGTTCAGCGGCGAGGATGTCGGCGTACACTGCCTGATGCGCACGGTGAAACGCGCCAAAGCCTAAATGAACGATGCGTGCTTTAAGGCTGTCGCGATCGTACTGTGGCAGCGTCGCGTTGGCCTGTAATAAGGTATTTTCCATGATTGAGACTCGTTAATTAGAAAGCTGTGGATCGCTGCCGCCCATGCTGAAGCGGCAGCGCCTGCTGACTACACCAACTAGAATGGTAGCTGGAGTAAAAAAAGTGAACTGCCATCAACCATACTGATACTGCCGTTTGAATTTTTGATTTATATTAACTTTTGTTCATGTGGTGTGACACAAAATCAAAGTTGTGTGACAGATAACTCAAGTTATAAACCATCAGCGTCGCGAGGAGACGGCACCGTAACCGACCGTCTCTTTCGGCGCAGACTCGGCTGCGTCTTGCGCCGCGCTTAAATCACGGTCGCGCACTTCCGGCATCAGGATCGCCGAGATCAGTCCAATCACGGAATAGGCCACCAGCATGGCGACAATCGGCCACCAGGAGCCGGTCATATTGCAGAAAATCCCTGCCAGTACCGGACCAAAGCCCACCGCTACGAGACCGCCCGCCTCTTTGGAGATCGCCATACGGGTAAAGCGATTTCGCGAGCCAAACATCTCCGCCATGGTGATATTTTCCAGCGCAAACAGCCCCAGCACGGCGAAGTTATGGATAACGATGATGCAGAGCATGATCGTCCCCGGCGCATAGCTCTTATCGACGATGATCGACAGCATCGGATAGGCCAGAATAATGGCGGAGATATTGAGGATAATGTACGGCAGACGGCGCCCCACTTTATCGGAAAGCCAGCCCAGCAGCGGAATGGAGATAAACCCGAGAATGGAGCTGATCATCAGCGCATCGGTCGGGATGGCCTTATCGAACAGCAGCGTCTGGACCAGATAACCCGCGAGGAAGGTCTGGATCAAACCTGAGTTGCCTGCCTGGCCGAAACGCAGGCCGGTCGCCAGCCAGAAGGATTTGCTTTTCACCATGGAACCCAGTGAGGTGTCCGGCTGCGCAGCTTGCACATTGTTCACTTTCTCAAAGACCGGGCTCTCCTTGAGGTTCATACGCAGCCAGATGGCGAAGATCATCACCACGACGCTAGCGAGGAAAGGCACGCGCCAGCCCCAGGCGAGCAGCTGTTCACGATCGAGGGCAAAGAACATGATGGCCCAGATCGCCGTTGCGCTCAGCGTCCCGCAGTTAGTCCCCATCGCCACCAGCGAGGAGATGATGCCGCGTTTACCTTTCGGCGCGTACTCCGCCAGCATGGTCCCGGCCCCGGAGATCTCGGCCCCGGCACCGAGGCCCTGAATAATGCGCAGCGTCACCAGCAGCACGGGGGCAAAAATCCCGATCTGCGCGTAGGTCGGCAGGACGCCAATCAGCGTGGTACAGATCCCCATCATGGTGATGGTAATGAACAGCACCTTCTTACGACCAATGCTGTCGCCCATTCTGCCGAAGATAAAGGCGCCGACGATGCGCGCAATATAGCCTGCGCCGTAGGTGCCCATCGCGAGGATCAGCGCCATCGCGGCGGACTGTTCCGGGAAGAAGATCTCATGGAAGACCAGAGCGGCACCCAGCGAGTAAAGCTGGAAGTCCATAAACTCCAGGGCGGTGCCCAGCCAGCCGGAAACGGCGGCTTTCACCAGATCGGATGTGGTTCTTTGAGGTTGTACTTGCGTCATAATGGCTATCTCTGAAAGGTAAGATGCGTACCACATAGCGCCTGTCTGCGCAGGCGCTTAACCGCGTAAATGATTATTGGCCGAACGTGAGCAAAACTTTGCAGCACTGCCGCTGGTCTTTCTCAAACAGTTCAATAGCGTCTTTAACGTGGTGATAGTCAAAGGTATGGGTGATCAGTTTTTCCGGGTCGATCAGCCCCCTCTTCAGCCAGTCGATAACGACCGGGAATTTGTTGGCGTTCAGGCGCGAGGAGAAGATCGCCAGCTCTTTGCCGGTGATGCCCTGCTGAACAATCTGGCTCGGCTCGCTGGAGAACCCCATCAGCACGATGCGCGCCGCCGGTGAGGCCAGGGTTATCGCTTCCTGCAAAATGGAGGGATGGCAGGCGGCATCAATGATTAACGTCGGTTTGATGCCTTTTTCCTCCAGCGCGGCCTGCAGCGACTGCTCACCGTTATTAAAGACCCAATCCGCGCCGCTGCGCCGGGCCATCGCCAGACGCTCGTCTATGCGATCAACCACGATAACCTGCTTCACCTTATAGACGCCTTTCAGGGCCTGAACCGTAACCAGCCCCATCGGCCCGGCGCCATATATCAGCGCGACGTCCTGTTCAGTCGGTTTCGCCTGCCCCGTTACGTTGGCGGCGATGGTGAAGGGCTCAACCATGACGGCGTGCTTATCAGGAATGTCATCCGGAATGGGCCAGGCGTTTTGTGCGGGCACGACCGCATATTCGCTAAAGCCGCCGTCACGGTGAACGCCCAGCACCACCAGCGAGGTGCAGACGTTCGGTTTTCCCACGGAGCACGGGTAGCAGTGCCCGCAGCTGATTACCGGATCGACCGAAACGCGCTGGCCCAGGCGCGCGCTGTCAACGCCCTCGCCCACGGCGTCAATCACGCCAAAAAACTCATGGCCGATGACGCGCGGATACTTCGCAAACGGGTTATGGCCGCGGTAGATGTGGCTATCCGACCCGCATATCCCGGCCAGCTTGATACTGACGCGGACGTCACCTGCGCCAGGTACCGGGAGTTGACGCTCTTCAATTACCAGTTCGTTCGGCTGTTGAATCACTACGCTTTTCATCGTTTGCTCCTCGCTTACCAGTTCCACAGCGTGCCGTCTTCAAGACGGGCCACCGGCAGATAGGCCGGATCGTACGGGTATTTCGCCGCCAGCTTTTCATCAAACTCGATGCCCAGACCCGGCTTGTCGCCCGGATGCATATAGCCGTTATCAAAGCGCCAGCTGTGCGGGAAGACCTCCAGCATCTGTTCGGAGTAGCCCATATATTCCTGCACGCCGAAGTTCGGCACCCACAGGTCGAAATGCAGCGCCGCGGCATGGCACACGGGCGACAGATCCGATGGACCGTGCGAGCCGGTGCGCACCTGATAGAGCGACGCGAAGTCCGCGATGCGGCGCATCCCGGTGATGCCGCCCGCGTGGGTAATGGTGGTGCGGATATAGTCGATAAGCTGCTCTTCGATGAGCTGCTTGCAGTCCCAGATGCTGTTAAACACTTCGCCTACCGCAATTGGCGTGACGGTGTGCTGGCGGATCAGGCGGAAGCAGGCCTGGTTTTCCGCAGGGGTGGGATCCTCCATCCAGAACATGCGGTATGCTTCAATGCTCTTGCCGAAGCGCGCCGCTTCGATGGGCGTCAGGCGGTGGTGCATGTCGTGCAGAAGATGCTCATTGAAGCCGAATTTATTACGCACCGCGTCGAACAGCTTCGGCGTGAAGTCGAGGTATTTTTCGGTAGACCAGAGCTGCTCTTCCGGCCAGTCGCCTTTGGTCGCAGGCTCGTAGGCCAGCCCCTTCCCTTTGGCCATGCCGTAGGTGGTTTTCATGCCCGGCACGCCGCACTGCACGCGGATCGCCTTAAAGCCCATCTCTTTGTGACGGGCGTAATCTTCCAGTACGTCGTCAATGGTGTGGCCGGTGGTGTGACAGTAGACCATCACCCCTTCGCGTGAGGCGCCACCCAACAGCTGGTAGAGCGGCATGTTGGCCGCTTTGGCTTTGATATCCCACAGCGCCATATCCACGGCTGAGATGGCCGACATGGTGACCGGGCCGCGACGCCAGTAAGCACCTTTGTAGAAGAACTGCCAGATGTCTTCGATGCGGTGCGCATCGCGGCCAATCAGCTGGGGGCAAAGGTGATCCTTCAGGTAAGAGGCCACGGAGAGCTCGCGTCCGTTTAGCGTAGCGTCACCGAGGCCGACAATCCCCTCATCGGTGGTGATTTTAAGGGTGACAAAGTTCCGCCCCGGGCAGGTAACAAACACGTCAGCCGCGACAATCTTCATAATTCCTTTCCTTACATCGTTCGTTGTGATGCCGGAAATTTACGCAACTACACTACTACCATACAAGTATAATGATCGTGAAATAAGCTAACGATCACAAAACCGGGGGCTCATGCGCGGCCCCATCCCGCCACAATAATCAGCATACCGCACAGGGCAATCAGCGCGCCGGCCCAGTCGTATGCGCTGAGCTTGACGCCGTCCACCACGCGTAGCCACAGCAGCGCCGTGCAGACATAGACGCCGCCGTAAGCCGCATAAACGCGCCCGCTGGCCGCCGGATGCAGCGTTAACAGCCAGACAAACAGGGCCAGCGCAACGCTTGCCGGAATGAGCAGCAATACGGATCCACCCTTTTTGAGCCAGAGCCAGGGCAGGAAGCAGCCGATGATTTCACACAGCGCAGTCGCAAAAAAAAAGCAGCGTCGTTTTAAGCATATTTCACGTCAGGTGAGGATTTATTTAACCATCATACCTGATGATGCCCTTTACTTTTCCATACTTGCTCCGCGGGTATGCCGTCATTTCGCTTTAGTGTAGAATCTGTACGGGGTAACTTGATTATCTGCACCCATTTAAAAGGAAACGCTATGACCACATTAAGCAAACGCCTTTGTCTGACAGCCCTGCTGGCGCTGTCATCGTTCGCCTTTGCCGCCTCTGCGACAGCGGAAACCAGCAAGCTCATTATTGAGTCTGGTGACAGCGCGCAAAGCCGCCAGAACGCCGCGATGGACAAAGAACAATGGAATGACACCCGTAGCCTTCGCCAGAAGGTCAACAAACGTGCCGAAAAAGAGTGGGACAAAGAAGATGTCGCTTTTGACGCGCGCGATAAGTGTCAGCAAAGTGCAAACGTCAATGCCTACTGGGAGCCTAACACCCTGCGCTGCCTGGATCGCCGCACTGGCCGCACGGTAGCCCCATAATGTCGGCGCCCTGCGACGTTAAACTCCGTCCGCTAGAGCGTGAAGACCTGCGCTTTGTCCACCAGCTCGACAACAATGCCAGCGTAATGCGCTACTGGTTCGAAGAGCCTTATGAGGCCTTTGTCGAGCTGTCCGATCTCTACGATAAGCACATTCACGATCAGAGTGAACGTCGTTTTGTGGTGGAGTGTGAAGGTGAAAAAGCCGGGCTGGTGGAGCTGGTTGAGATCAACCATGTTCACCGTCGGGCGGAGTTCCAGATCATCATCTCCCCTGAGCATCAGGGAAAAGGCCTTGCGTCACGCGCGGCCAGGCTGGCAATGGATTACGGATTCAACGTTCTGAATCTCTACAAGCTTTACCTGATTGTGGACAAAGAGAACGAAAAAGCGATCCATATCTATCGCAAGCTGGGCTTTATGGTGGAAGGCGAGCTGATTCACGAGTTCTTTATCAACGGTGAATACCGCAACACCATCCGCATGTGCATTTTCCAGCATCAGCACCTGGCCGGACATAAACCGTCAGGCGCCAGCCTGCTGAAACCTACCGCGCAGTAAGATTGATGACAAACCGTGTCATAAACCGTTGAGCTGTCTTTCTTGCCGGGTGGCGCTGTGCTTACCCGGCCTACAGGGTGCTTCATTGTAGGCCCGTGCAAGCGTAGCGCCGCCGGGCGAAACGCACAAAATGCACTTTACGCTCAGTAATATTCAATCGTGTTCTTGATGGTGTACTTGTGCTCAACGGCGGGTTTGACGCTGTCGTCCGTGATGGTCAGATCGCAGCTCACCGGGTTATTGTGGCGATCGTAGTCGCAGCTCTGCGTCACGTTGCCCAGCGGCTTGTCATTCAACATGCTGACTGCCGAGTAATCCATTCTTTTGCGCAGGTCTTTCGACGGCGTCGACTGGACGGACAGATGCTGATCCCCTGAGACGGTGGTTTTGCCCAGCGGGTAACCATCCGCGTCGTAGCGATACTTCACTTCCATCTCTTTGCCGTGCGCCGCCACCACAAATCCGTTGTCGTCGGTATCCCACGTTACCCCGGCTGACGGCAGTTCGGCCAGCTGGCATTTGCCCTGCAGCTTCACTTTGCGCTGCTGGGTTTCCGCATCAAGATAGTAATTAGCATCCAGCACCAGCGCCACGCTGGTGTTGGCCTCCAGGTCGTGTAGCTCCAGCGTATCGAAACACCCTTCCGTCGAGACGGTGCCAGTGACCCGTTTGGACACTTCGCCCTTCTCGTTGAACAGCGTCTGGGTAAAGTCTTTGACCGGGCCGCGCAGCGGATCAAAATCAAATTCGTTTGAAAAACTCGCCATCTCGGGCGTAAACGACAGCGGCGCGGAGCTGTTGTCGCACCCCACCAGTGTTGCTGCCAGGAGCGTTATCGCTGCATATTTCTTCACATTCATTTCCGTACAGGGAGATTATTCCCAATCATATTAGCAAATACAGATGTTTACACGAAGCCTGCTAAAATTAATCTCTACACAGAGAAAAGGAGCTACAGATGAAACGGTTACCCTGGATTACCGCCCTGCTGTTAATGAGTGCCTCAACGGCCGCGCTGGCGGCACCGGATTCCTGCGAGCGCGTGAAAAGCGACATTCAGCAGAAGATCGTCAACAACGGCGTGCCTGAGTCAGGTTTTACGCTGAACATTGTGCCGAACGACCAGGCCGATCAGCCGGGCACGCAGGTTGTAGGCCACTGCGCTAACGACACCTTTAAAATTCTGTACACCCGCACAGGCAGCGGTGCGGCAGCTGAACCTCAGTAATTGAGCGTCAATTCCCTTTGATTTGATAAGGATTAAGATCTAATACCCCCAAATAAGTAACACTCACCCCATCATTAGCCCGGATATCATTTCGGGAGAAATAATACGCAATAATAATGATGGGGTGAGCCATGTCCGATGCTGAACATTACGACGGCGGAATTAGCCGTCGAACTCTCGTGAAATCTACGGCGATAGGTTCTCTGGCGCTTGCCGCTGGTGGGATCTCGCTTCCCTTTGGCCTTAAAAGCGCTGCCGCTGCGGTGAAGCATGCCGTCCAGCCTCCTGAAGATACCGTGGTGTGGGGCGCCTGCTCGGTCAACTGCGGCAGCCGCTGTGCGCTGCGTCTGCACGTCCGCGACAACGAAGTGTACTGGGTCGAAACGGATAACACCGGCGAGGATGTGTATGGCGATCACCAGGTGCGCGCCTGCCTGCGCGGACGTTCTATTCGTCGCCGCATCAATCACCCTGACCGTCTGAACTACCCGATGAAGCGCGTGGGCAAACGCGGCGAAGGCAAGTTCGAGCGCATCACGTGGGATGAAGCGCTCGACACGATCGCCGCCAGCCTGAAAGACGTGGTGGCCAACTACGGCAACGAAGCGGTGTATATCAACTACTCTTCCGGGATTGTCGGCGGCAATATCACCCGCTCCTCCCCATACGCTTCGCTGGTGGCGCGCCTGATGAACTGCTACGGCGGCTTCCTGAGCCACTACGGCACCTACAGCACGGCGCAAATTGCCTGCGCGATGCCCTACACCTACGGCAGCAACGACGGCAACAGCACCTCGGACATCGAAAACACCAAACTGGTAGTGATGTTCGGCAATAACCCGGCGGAAACGCGCATGAGCGGCGGCGGGATTACGTACTATCTGGAACAGGCTCGCGAGCGGTCCAACGCGCGCATGATTGTTATCGACCCGCGCTACACCGACACGGCAGCCGGACGCGAAGATGAATGGATCCCGATCCGTCCGGGAACCGATGCCGCGCTGGTGGCGGGTATTGCCTGGGTATTAATCGACGAAAACCTGGTCGACCAGCCGTTCCTCGACAAATACTGCATTGGCTACGATGAAAAAACGCTGCCGGAAGGCGCGCCCGCTAACGGTCACTACAAAGCGTATATTCTCGGCCTGGGCGATGACCACACGGCGAAAACGCCGGAGTGGGCCTCCCGCATCACCGGTATTCCCGCCGATCGCATCGTTAAGCTTGCCCGCGAAATCGGCTCCGCTAAACCGGCTTATATCTGTCAGGGCTGGGGACCTCAGCGCCAGGCGAACGGCGAGCTGACCTCCCGCGCTATCGCGATGCTGCCGATCCTCACCGGAAACGTCGGGATCAACGGCGGGAACAGCGGCGCGCGGGAGTCCACCTACACCATCACCATCGAACGTATGCCGCTGCCGGATAACCCGGTCAAAACGCAAATTTCCTGCTTCAGCTGGACGGACGCCATCGCCCGTGGGCCGGAGATGACCGCCCTGCGCGACGGCGTGCGCGGCAAGGATAAGCTGGACGTGCCGATTAAGTTCATCTGGAACTACGCGGGCAATACCCTCATCAACCAGCACTCCGATATCAATAAAACCCACGATATCCTGCAGGATGAAAGCAAGTGCGAAATGATTGTGGTCATTGATAACTTCATGACATCGTCAGCGAAGTATGCCGATATCGTGTTGCCGGACCTGATGACCGTCGAGCAGGAAGACATCATTCCAAACGATTATGCGGGCAACATGGGCTACCTGATATTCCTTCAGCCCGTGACCGCGCCGAAGTTTGAGCGCAAGCCCATCTACTGGATCATGAGCGAAGTGGCGAAACGCCTCGGGCCGGATATCCACCAGAAATTCACCGAAGGACGGACGCAGGAACAGTGGCTGCAGTATCTGTATGCCAAAATGCTCGAAAAAGATCCCAAACTGCCGTCCTATGACGAGCTGAAAAAAAGGGGCATTTACAAGCGCAAAGATCCGAACGGCCATTTTGTGGCCTATAAAAAATTCCGTGAAAACCCGGAAGCCAATCCGCTGAAAACGCCATCGGGTAAGATTGAAATTTACTCCAGCAAGCTGGCGGAGATTGCGGCCACCTGGGAGCTGGAAAAAGATGAGACCATCAGCCCGCTGCCCGTCTACGCGTCAACCTTCGACGGCTGGGACGCGCCCGAGCGCGCGCGGTTCCCGCTGCAGCTGTTTGGCTTCCACTTTAAGGCCCGTACCCACTCGAGCTACGGTAACGTGGACGTGCTGAAAGCCGCCTGCCGCCAGGAGGTCTGGCTTAATCCTGTCGATGCCGAAAAACGCGGCATTAAAAACGGCGATACGGTGCGGGTCTTTAACGACCGCGGCGAGGTACGAATTGAAGCGAAAGTGACGCCGCGCATCATGCCCGGCGTCAGCGCTATGGGCCAGGGGGCCTGGCACGACGCCAATATGAGTGGCGATCGTGTCGACCACGGCTCATACATCAACACCCTGACCACGCACCGCCCGTCACCGCTGGCCAAAGGCAACCCGCAGCACACCAATCTGGTACAGATCGAGAAGGTGTAACGGGTGAATGGCGTGACCGTGGTTTATTCTATGGTTTGTATTATCGGTTAACTCAGTCGCGCGGACACCCTCCGCGCGAGCAAGGAAGATGTAATGAAAGATGTCTCACATCGTGAATCGTTCGCGTTCAGCGCCCGGGTGCTGGGTGCGCTGTTTTATTTCGCACCAGACAGCGAGCAGGCCGCGCCGCTGGTGCAGGCCCTCACCGCAGGCGAATGGGTTCAGGACTGGCCCCTGCCGCCGGGAACGCTGCAGCCAGTCGCTGACACCTTTGCCGCGTCTGCCGACGAACCGCTGACGGACGCCTGGCAACGGCTGTTTATTGGCCCTTACGCCCTACCCGCGCCACCGTGGGGCTCCGTCTGGCTGGACCGCGAATCCGTGCTGTTTGGCGACTCGACCCTCGCGCTGCGCCAGTGGATGCGGGAGAACGCTATCGCATTTGAAATGCAGCAGAATGAACCGGAAGATCACTTCGGGACTTTGCTGCTGCTGGCGGCATGGCTGGCCGAGAACGGCCGCGAGGCGGAGTGTGCTCAACTTCTGGCGTGGCACCTGCTGCCGTGGAGCACCCGCTTCCTGTCCGTGTTTGTCGACAACGCCGGGCATCCGTTTTATACCGCGCTGGGTAAGCTTGCGCAGCTGACGCTCGCGGACTGGCGATCCGGGCTCCTTATTCCGGTTGCGGAAAAGACGTTGTATCGCTAAGGGGTGTGGCTTGCTCGCGGGTAGCGAGCAAGCTACGGTCAAAAGAGGAAGCTTAAAAAATTTAACTCGAAACAGGAGGCATATTGAATTTAATAATATAAAATAGCTTTTCCTGGTAAGGTCAACACTTTCGTTTGATACATACAAAACAAAACCATGACTAAAAATTATTCTTTCGAAGATAAACGCAAGAAATTACTTGTTACAGCCGTGATATTCAGCGTTTTAGGTGGATGGCTCTGGTATATGTCATGGGCATCTGGCATCTCCCATAATACTATATTAAAAAAATCCGTCCCTGAATGGATGACATATATTTCACTTGGCGTTTTGATTGGAACAATTTTTGTTATGCGCGCTTTTTACCTGCGCACTTTTAACAAAACATTAGAATATATTGCCAGTGCTTTTTTTAGCGGCTTTTGCCTTGGGTTTGTATTGAGCTTAAATTGTTATGATATTTATGTCTATCTCTTCCCGGACAAAATAATTGGCTATGAATCTGAATATGAGGTTGTCTTTCCGGGGCCTTCGAGAGGTAAGCATGGCCATTGTGAAGCGGGTCTCTGGTTAAAAGATCAGAACACCAACAGATGGATTCAGCTTTGTACAAACAAAGAATATTTGCACAGCCACCGTAAGCAGGGAATGACTGGGGTGTGGGTAACGGCCCGTGTGAATAATATTGGAAGTTACATTGTGAATTATGAGTTTATTTATTTGTAGGCACGACCCTATCTATTTTTGTTCTGGCGAAAATGAATGGTACTCAAGGTCCGCTCCTTGCTTATAGCCGTCAGCCTGATCCGTCGCACCAGAGATTGCGCATTCACAGCGGAGAAACCGGCTATGGGCAGGGTCATCTCAAAATCGAATCAGGGTAAATTTCATTCATACCCCCACATTTAGTGGTGGATACGTGACGACTGTTCCTCTATTCTGCTTTTTCAGCGAGCAAGCCGGAGTCATTTTTAGTGGATAATCCCATACTTCAGAAAACCATCATTATCTTTATTCTCATCCTGTGGGTAATAGACGGAGTCAGGAGAAAGAAAAAAAAGCGTTATGACTCCGCTATAGCAGAGGCTAATGCCAGAGAACGCTATGAATGGCGCTATCTCAGATGGGCTTGGCAGGCAATACGAGTGGCGGCGGCAGTGTATATCTTTGTTCAGCTGATTCAGGTTTTACTGAGATAGATGGCAGAAGAAAGTAAGGCAGGCAAGGAACATCTCACTGTCCAGGCCAACAGTAGCTGAGGCTCGGTGGTAGAAATTGTGAGTGTTCCCTGCCTGCCAGTAGCATGCGTTACGAGCCTTTCACCACTATTTGGTTATGTATCACCGACTGATTCCCCCTCACTCGCACTCTCTTTGCTTTGAATGAACCGAAGTGCCAGGTAGAGGTCTGGCGCCAGAATCATGTCATCATCATTCATTGTTGGCCGACTGTCTTTAAACCAGCGTGTTAACTCCGTTTTCCTGCCCGCAAGAATTAATTTAATCTGTCGACCTTTCAGATCGCGCTTTAACTCATTAATGGTTGCCAGGACGCTGATGTCTGAATAGGTGAAGCAGGCAACGGCATCAATGACCACCCATTTAGGCTGTATGGCTGCTCCATCAACCAGGTTCAATACCCGACGTTTAAAATAAGCCACATTAAAATAGGTCAACGGTGAGTTAAATCGATACATCAGCACGCCCGGGACCATTTTTATATCGGTGGTATTCCCTAACGAGTGAATCATTCCCTCTTCGTCAGTGCCCAGCAGGTGCTCAGAGGGGCGAAACACCGTACGAAGGAATTGTAATAACCCAAGCAACACCGCAAGGCCAATCCCCTGGATAACGCCGATAATTAACACACAGCCAAACGTGAAGAAGGCCAGGCGAAAGGCCTGTTTATTTCTGCGCCTCAGGTTCCATAGCCCACGTAAATCAATCAATGACCACGATGCGTACATTAGAACAATCCCTAACGCAGATACCGGAATGAATTGTAATGGCTGAGTGAAAAATACTACGACGAGACCGATGATCAAGGCGGCGACCACGGAAACCAGCTGACTTTTCCCCCCAACCGAATCATTCACCGCGGTCCGGGAATCGGCGCCACTGATAGCAAACCCCTGAGATAATCCCGACATAATGTTCGCAATACCCAGCGCACGGAACTCTGCATCCGCATTAATTTCGTAGCCATTTTTTGCGGCAAAACTGCGGGCGGTCAGCATCAGACTGACAAAACTGACCAACGCCAGGTTCAGCGCCGGGATCACCAAATCACGCATCGGCCCCGGCTGGAACGCCCCCCAGTGAACGACCGGTAAACCAGGCTGGAAGCCATCTCCCCCTATCGTGGCAATACCGTACTGTTGCGCAGAGGTCACCCATACCAGTGCCGTTGTTATCACAATGGCGATTAAAGGTGCTGGCCACTGGCTGCGATACGTTTTGATCACCATTAAAATAATTAACGTAAAAAGGGATATACCTACGGTTAATAAATGGCTATCTGAAAGTCGACCTGGCAAGGCGATTATTTTTTCAATAACCTGCGCTTCATCAAGCTTAATCCCCAACACCTTGCCTAATTGCCCGACGATAATCGTCACGGCTACGCCATTAAGTAAACCGGTAAGAATGGGATGAGAAAGCAGATCGGCGAGCGCGCCCAGCCGAAATTTACTGGCAAGCAAACACCACCCGCCCATCATCAATGTCATGATGATCGTCAGCTGCCAGTGCAGTTCGGGGTTTCCTGCAGAAAGCGGAAATACGACGGCCGCAATCACCGCGCAGGTTGTGGCATCTGGGCCCACAATAAGCTGGCGTGAAGAGCCAAACAGTGCGTAAGCTACCATCGGTAAAACGCAGGAATAGAGCCCTACAATTGCCCCCACCCCCGCCAGCTCAGCGTAAGCAATCGCAACAGGTAGCGCGACAGCCGCAACGGATAACCCCGCTTTAACATCATGTTTTAGCCAGCTTTTATCGTAGGCCAACAAATTTTGTAGCCCTGGCATGTAGTTTAACAACAGTTTTCCGAACACATTATTCTCCGGACAGGGATATTACTCGCGTCATGTTGGCACATTTCTTAGTGAGGTTCTGGTTTTCAAATGCTCCGGACGGAGGCCGACACTGTTGCGAATCTAATAAAACGTTAACTCTTTTATTATTCTGACTGATGTTAAACGTAGTTCAGATACTGCGGCTTAACCGGGGTTGGCCGTGCCGGATACCGTGATGCATGCAAGTGATGGAATAAATACAATGGTCAATATCAATAAGTCTCGTTAATCGCTAATGTTGAATCATTTTGGCATAGATAGCAGGTTGTTACACACCATGAGATCGAGAGAGTCCATCACTCTTCCCGTCACCCAGCAGTACCGCCCCGCCATCTTAACCGGAGCGGCTTATAAACGTCGTTATCACATGCTCAAAAACTGTACGTTACCTTCAAACTCCCCGTCGGCGACGTTTTACGATGCACAATCGGGCTATCGCTCGCATCCCCCGTCAGCTGCGTCACGCCCGCAGAGGCAAGCACGCTCCAGCGCGAGGTGAGCTTGTGGGTCCAGTCAAGGTTCATCGACCAGGCATAAATCCCGGCCCCGGCGTCATGTCGGGCAAAGCCCGATGCGGCCGATTGGGCGGCGCTGACCCCATAGTACGTCTGCATATACTTATCGGATCCCCAACTGCCGGTCAGCGCCATCGTCACCGCATTTTTGGGTGAGGTGTAGAACGGGCTGGAAATGCCGAAGTGTACCGCTTCACCGTTGTCTCTCTCAGACACCGGTACCTCAGCCTGCAGCTGCAGATTCAGCCAGTCGGTCACCTTGTACCCCAGCCCGGGTACCACGATAGCCGAGCCTTTAATCTCTCCCATCCCCCGCAGCTCGTCGCTGCCAGAGATGATCGAATCGCTGCTCACGTCTTTATCTTTACGGCCAACTCGATAGCTCAGCGCTGCGCTGTAATCCAGGTTGCCAGCATTGTTACCATAACCGATCCCTCGCGTGGTGCCGATAAAGAAGCCATTTGCCATGGAATAATCCACTACCTGAGCCGCTGAGACGCGGGTTTTCTCTGAACCCGAGTAGCGCGGCCCCACATCCACGCCGCCTCCCAGGGTTAAGACGTTACCCTGGCGCTGTTCTTCCGCCAGTACAGGCGTAGCCAGTAACGCCAGAACGACGCCCGGCACGAGGGTTTTCAGGCAGCGGCCCGAAAGTAAATGAGGGAACGTATGACGCAGTTCGATATTTCTCATTAAGGAAGTCCTTATGGATGCAAATGATGACGATGCAGGCGGTTAAACGCCGGAACGCCCATTTTGAAGCGTGACCCTAAGGTTCTTATGAGCCGAAAATGAAGAAAGACTGAAGCGCGCGCGGGTGCTGTCATCCGGACAGATTTCCTGCTACCGTTTTTTTCTTAAGAAATTCTTCATTCACGGTTGATACCGTTACCAATGTGAAAATTCTACTTATCGAAGACGACCTGGATCTCGGCAATGGCGTACGTATCGCCCTCTCAGATCAAGGATTTGACGTCATATGGGTTCGCCGTAAAGAGGATGCGCTGCATCAGCTTGACGTCTGCGTGCCGGAACTTATTTTGCTCGACCTGGGGCTACCCGACGGCGATGACATGAGCCTGATGACGCGTTTGCGCCAGCAGCTCAAGGGGATCCCCGTCATCATCCTGACGGCGCGAGGGACATTGCAGGATCGCCTGTGCGGCCTGGATGCCGGCGCGGACGACTATCTCGTCAAACCCTTTATTCTCGCCGAGCTGCTGGCGAGAGTGCGAGCCCTTGCACGGCGCAGCTACGGTTTTGAAAATGAGGCGATAGAAATTCGCGGGCTATCCCTTCATGTCCCAACGCGCCGCGTGACGGTGAGTGCGCGCCATATCGATTTAACGGCCAGTGAATACGCGCTGCTGGAAACGTTGATGCTGCGCGCGGACCGCGTGCTGACCCGGCGGTTTCTGGAAGAAAGGATATTCGGCAACAAAGAGAACCTCAGCAACGCGCTCGACGTGCATATGGTAAATTTGCGGCGGAAAATCGGCGACGGCTATGTGCGAACGGTCCGGGGCGTCGGGTACGTCATTGATACCGTCTCCATTCAAAAGGTGAGCGGTTAATGCAAAACGTCTGGTATCACCTGAGGCGCCCGACGCTGGTGCGCCGAATTATCATCGCCCAGATGCTGCTGCTGACCCTGCTGTGGTGTCTTTTTCTTACCTTCATTCTGTGGGAGGACCTGCGCAGCCCTCCCATCCTGACGGGCAGTAAAACGTACGAAACCATTTTTACCCTGGTTGAGCGTATGGACGGACGTCCGCAGGATCGTACCGCCGTGCTGGAAGCCTTTAGCCAGGCCCTGCGGGAAGGTTACGGCGGAGGGGAAGATCCCGTGCTGTCGATTAACCTCATCGTTCGCAAGAATAATGCCGTTATTTTTGCCTCCGACGGTGCACCCGCGGGGATAACAAACACCCGATTCGGCGAACTGGAGCACGTCCAGAGTGAAGATCGTACCTGGACCAGCCGCACCCTTAAATCCCCTCACTCTGACGTGGAGGTCACCCTCTTCACGCCAGCCAGCGGCTGGAACTTCTTTATCTATCTGAACTCTCGCGGGTACTACATCCTGCCACTGCTGGTCTGCTTCCCGTTTCTGCTGTTTCCCGCGTGGCTCTCAATCCGCATTGCGATGCGTCCATGGAATAAGGTGGTCAATGAAATTACGTTACGCACGCCGGACGACCTCTCTCCTTTAAGAGCCGTACCGAAGCACCGGGAGCTTCGACAGATGGTGGACGCGATCAACGACTTCCTTGCCAGGGTGCGTGAAAGCGCGGAAAGGGAGCGGATTTTCATCGCGGATGCCGCGCACGAGCTGCGTACCCCCCTCGCGGCGATGCGCATCAACGTGGAGGCGCTGCAGTCCTGGGTCATCAGCGAGAGCCAGAAGGAGCTGCTTGCGGGCGTGATTCGCAGCAACAGCCGCGCCGCACGCCTCGTCAATCAGCTGCTGCTGATGATGCACAGCGAAGCGCGCATTGATAGGGCTATAGAACCCGTGCCGCTGACAACGCTTATTCAGGAACGAATGGCCGAGCTGGAACCGCTAGCGTCTGCGCGCAAAATTGAGCTGGAATTCTTTGCCGAGGATGACGTCTGGATCCACGGCGTCAGGGAACGCCTGGTGTCGCTGATTGATAATCTCATTGAGAACGCCGTGAAGTACAGCCCCGAGGGCGGGAGGATTCAGGTCGACGTGAGCGCCTGCGATCGCGTCGTTCAGCTGCGCGTCTCCGATGCGGGCCCGGGTATTCCGGATGAGCTGCAGGAGCGCGTGTTCGACCGCTTTTTCCGCGATCCCAATCAGGTGCAGAGCGGCAGCGGGCTGGGGCTTGCCATCGTCAAAGCGGTGGCGCAGCAGCACAACAGCAGCGTAAATCTGAGTACTTCTGCAGAAGGTGGCCTCCTGGTCACGGTTGACTTCCCGAACCGCACGTTTAGCTAAAGCAGAACAGGGGGTTTGATCGCAAATGCCGCAGATTGCTTCAAAATAATTACCGTATTTGTTATATTGTTGTTTATTGCTTATTCACCTCTGCGGTGCCAAAAAGAACAAGATTCACCGCAACCCAGGACAGAGAAATGTTAGATTACCGCTTCCCGACAGCTTTGCAGATGGTTCTCAGCGTAGCGATGGCGGAGCAATTGGGTGAACGTTCGACGAGCGCGATTCTGGCCTACGGTCTGGAAGCAAACCCGAGCTTCATCCGCAAATTGATGGTTCCGCTGACGCGAGACGGCATTATCGTCTCAACGCTTGGCCGTAACGGCTCCATTCATCTTGGTCGTCCGCCGGAAGAGATCACCCTGCGCGACATCTACCTTTCGGTCATCGAAGATAAAAAACTGTGGGCATCGCGCCCTGACGTACCGGCCCGCTGCGTGGTCAGCGCTAACGCCTGCTGGTACTTTAAATCGATTTCTGAAGAGGCCGAGCAGGCGTCGTTAGCGGTGCTGGAGCGCCATACCGTGGCTAGCGCCCTGGAAGCGGTGAAAAACGCCGACAGCAGCGGATGGGATCCGCTCCCCGACCTTATTGCCCAGTATCAAAAAACGTCATAACGTTTTACCTGATGCGAAAAAAAACCGCCTTCTCTGTGAAGGCGGTTTTTTATTATCAGCAACGTCCCTACGCGGGCAGCACGTCCCTTTCCTCTTTTTTGCCGCGCGTGACGAACTTACGCAGCGTCACGTAGAACACCGGCGTCAGGAACAGACCAAACAGCGTCACCCCCAGCATACCGGAGAACACCGTGATCCCGGTGACGCCGCGTACTTCCGCACCCGCGCCGTGGCCGAGGATCAGCGGAATGGTCCCGGCAATAAAGGCGATGGAGGTCATCACAATCGGGCGTAAACGCAGGCGGCACGCCTCCAGCGCGGCTTCCATAATGCCTTTACCCTGAATTTCCAGCTCGCGGGCAAACTCCACGATAAGAATGGCATTTTTACAGGCCAGCCCCATCAGCACCACCAGCCCCACCTGCACGAAGACGTTGTTATCGCCCCCGGTCAGCCAGACGCCAAACAGCGCGGAAAGCATCGTCATCGGCACGATGAGGATCACCGCCAGCGGCAGCGTCCAGCTTTCATACAGCGCCGCCAGCACCAGGAACGCCAGCAGCACCGCGACCGGGAAGACGATCAGCGCCGTGTTGCCCTGGGTGGCCTGCTGGAAGCTCAGGTCCGTCCATTCAATGTTCATCCCGTTCGGCAGGATCTGCTTAGACATCGCGTCCAGCTGCGTCATCGCCTGTGCAGATGAGAGCACGCGCGGGTCGGCATCGCCAATCAGGTCCGCCGCCGGGTAGCCGTTGTAACGGATCACCGGATCGGGCCCGTAGGTGGTCGTGATGTTCACCATACTGCCAATCGGCACCATTTCGCCCTGGCTGTTGCGGGTACGCAGATTCGCAATATCTTCCACGCTGTCGCGGAACTGCCCGTCAGCCTGCGCCATCACGCGCCAGGTACGCCCGAACTGGTTGAAATCATTGACGTACGACGAGCCCAGATAGGTTTGCAGCGTCCCGAAAAGATCGGTCAGCGACACGCCCTGCGCTTTCGCCTTGTCGCGGTCAACCTGGACGTCCAGCTGCGGCACGTTAGCCTGGTAGGTTGAGATCGGGAAATGCATCCCCGCCGTCTGCATGATCGCACCGGACATGGTGTTCACCGCATTTTGCAGCGCGCCATAGCCCAGACCACCGCGATCCTGAATGTACAGGGAATAGCCCGACCCCTGACCCAGCCCTAAAATCGGCGGCGGCAGGATGGAGAAGCCAAAGCCCTGCTGGATTTGCGCGATTTTCGCGTTAATCTCCGCGTTAATTTCCGCCGCGGAATGTTTACGCTGGTCGAACGGCTTCAGGCCGAAGAAGACCGTCCCGGTATTCGGCGTATTGGTGAACTGCAGCGCATTCAGTCCCGGAAACGCGACCGCATAGTCCACGCCTTCGGTATTCATCCCGATTTCGCTCATTTTGCGGATCACCGCATCGGTGCGGGCCAGCGAGGAGCCTTCCGGCATTTTCACGCCGCCAATCAGGTACAGCTTGTCCTGGGTGGGAATAAACCCGCCGGGCACCGCTTTAAACATGACGCCTGCGGCACAAAGCAGCAGCAGATAAACCACGAATACCGCGCCGCGTCGTCCCAGCGTTTTGCCCACCAGTCCCTGATAGCCGTTTGAGCTGCGGAGGAAAAAGCGGTTAAACGGACGGAAAATCCAGCCGAACAGACGATCGATAAGCCGGGTCGGGAAATCTTTCGGCGCGCCGTGGGGCTTTAACAGCAGTGCCGCCAGCGCCGGAGAGAGCGTCAGCGAGTTAATCGCTGAAATCACCGTCGATATCGCGATCGTCACCGCAAACTGCTTGTAGAACTGGCCGGTAACGCCCGACAGAAACGCCATCGGCACAAACACCGCGCACAGTACCAGCGCAATCGCGATAATCGGTCCGGACACTTCACGCATCGCCTGGTGCGCAGCCGCAAGCGGCGCAAGCCCCTCTTCGATATTTCGCTCGACGTTTTCCACCACCACGATGGCGTCGTCCACCACGATACCGATGGCCAGCACCAGCCCGAACAAGCTGAGGGTATTCAGCGAGAAGCCCAGCAGGTAGAGAATGCTGAAGGTACCCACCACCGACACCGGCACCGCGATCAGCGGAATGATCGACGCGCGCCAGGTTTGCAGGAACAGAATGACCACCAGCACGACCAGCACCACGGCTTCCAGCAGCGTTTGCACCACCGCACGGATCGAATCACGCACAAAGACCGTCGGATCGTAAGGTGCCGCCCACTTCATGTCTGCCGGGAAGCGCGTGGACAGTTCGTCCATTTTCGCACGCACCGCGTTAGACAGATCGATGGCGTTCGCCCCCGGCGACTGGAAGATACCAATCCCGACCGCGTCTTTATTGTTCAGCTGGGAACGCAGCGCATAGCTCCCGGAGCCCATTTCAATCCGCGCTACGTCGCGCAGGCGGACGACCGTACCATCCTGCGTTGTTTTCAGGACAATATTGCCAAACTCTTCTTCGGTATGCAGGCGGCCCTGGGCGTTAATGGAGATCAGGAAGTCGCTCTCTTTCGGCAGCGGCTCGGCGCCAAGCTGACCGGCGGAGACCTGTACGTTTTGCTCCTGCATCGCCGTGACCACGTCCGAGGCGGTCAGCCCGCGCGCCGACACTTTATTAGGGTCCAGCCAGACGCGCATCGCGTACTCGCCGGAGCCGAAAATCTGGATCTGGCCGACGCCGGGCAGGCGCGCCAGCTCGTCCTTCACCTTCAGCGTGGCGTAGTTGCGCATATACAGCGAATCGTACTTACCGTTTGGCGAAAACAGATGCACCACCAGCGTCAGCGTGGGCGACTGCTTCTGGGTGGTAATGCCCAGACGCCGCACGTCCTCCGGCAGACGCGCCTCGGCCTGCGCGACGCGGTTCTGCACCTGAACCTGCGCCTGATCCGGGTCAGTCCCCGGACGGAAGGTGACGGTGGTCACCAGCACGCCGTCCGAACCCGCGACGGATTTCATGTACATCATGTTCTCGACGCCGTTGATCGCCTCTTCCAGCGGCGTCGCCACGGTCTCGGCAATCACTTTCGGGTTGGCGCCCGGGTACTCGGCGCGCACCTGCACGCTTGGCGGCACGACGTCAGGGTATTCGCTCACCGGCAGCAGCGGGATGGCGATTAACCCTGTGATAAAAATCAGAATCGACAGGACGGCAGCAAAGATCGGCCTGTCGATGAAAAAGCGGGAAAAGTCCATGGGTTGGATTCTCAGGTCAAGGGATCAGTTGAGGGCGGCGCTGGCGGTCATGGCAACGGTTTTGGCGTTAACCGGCATACCCGGCATAAACACTTTCTGTAAACCCTCGACGATGACTTTGTCGCCAGGGTTCAGCCCCTGCCGCACGATGCGTAAACCGTCTGCCAGACGTCCCGGCGTAATGTCGCGACGCTGCGCTTTCCCCTCTTTATCCACGATATAGACGTATTTACGATCCTGATCGGTCAGCACCGCCTTGTCGTCGATAAGCGTAGCTTTGAACTCCGCGCTGCCCGGCAGGCGTACGCGGGCAAACAGTCCCGGCGTGAACTGACGCTGTGAGTTATCCAGCAGCGCGCGCATGCGGATGGTCCCGGTGCTCGGCGTGAGCTGGTTATCCAGGAAATCCACTTTGCCCTGATGGGGATAGCCCTCCTCGCCCGTCAGGCCAATCTCAACCGGCAGCGCCGTGTGATTGCTGGACGCCCCCTGCCCGCTGCGGGCCAGGTTTTGATAGTGAAGGTAGGTTGACTCGTCCACGTCAAAGTAGACGTACACCGTCTTCTGCGAGACCAGCGTGGTGAGGACGCTGGCGGTATCGCCCGCAGTCACCAGGTTCCCGCTGGTGATCAGCGCCCGGCTGGCGCGACCATCGATAGGCGCGGTCACTTTGGTGAAGTCCAGGTTGAGCTGGGCTGCGTCAACCGCCGCCTGCGCGGCGCGAATATCGGCCTGCGCCTGAACGGCAGCCGAGCGACGCTGCTCCCACTCTTCCCGTGAGACCAGATGGGTATTGATCAGCTTATCGGTACGGTTAGCCTCACTTTGCGCCAGGCTGGCCTGCATTTTGGCCCGTGCCAGGTTCGCCTGCGCCTGCTCCAGCGCGGCGCGATAGGTACGGTCATCAATGGTGAACAGCACCTCGCCCTTCTTCACTTCCTGGCCGTCGGTGTAATTCACCTTATCAATGTAGCCGGACACGCGCGGGCGCAGCTGAACGCTCTCCACCGCTTCAATCCGGCCGTTAAAGCTATCCCACTGGCTAATCGATTTCACCACCACGTCAGCGGCACTCACGGCAGGCGCAGGTGGCGCGGCATTTTGCGCGACGCTGTTATCGCACCCGACGAGCAGCACGGAGAGCAACATGGCCCCCAGCGCGCTCAGAGAAGAATTACCCCAGGTTTTTTGCAGGCTCATTATTTTTATTCCGATAATTGTCGCCACCGGGCAAGACGCAGCAGGAGGCACCGCGCCACTTCCTTTGTCCGGGGGCTGTCTTAAGGCCATTTGTGTCGTTCATCGCCACAAAACTGTAACAGTTGCGAATACACTATTCGCGGCGATTGTAGGAAGGCGCTTAACTAAGTGCAAGAATAATTGTTGCACTTTATGTGCTATTTGAGCGGATGTGAAAAGACCCGTTTCGGTCAGGGATTTAAATGCAACAATAAAACTTGCAATTACTGCAAAAACGCGCCACCTTTTAATGCAACAGACAAAGATACTTTTTCATCCGCTGCGTGGGGGTAACCAGATGAACAATGGCGCATTTATGCATGATTTACTCGACTGGATCGACAACAACCTGGACAGCCGCCTGGACATTGAGACCGTCGCCAGGCGTTCCGGCTACTCAAAATGGCACCTCCAGCGCCTGTTCAAAGAGCATACGGGCTATCCCCTCGCCGGGTATATTCGCGCGCAAAAGCTGCAAAAATCGGTTGAGCGGTTATCCCACAGCGATGAACCGATTCTGAACGTGGCGATCGCGCTGGGCTTTGACTCCCAGCAGTCCTTCAACCGCAGCTTTAAGCGCCAGTATGGTCAGGCGCCTGGGGCATGGCGACGCAGTATGGGTGGCCCGGAAACGCAGCAGCTTCGCCAGTAATGCATATTTTGCTGCAACGTCGATCTGTTGCTGTTATACTGTATATAAATACAGTATAGCGAGGTGCACGATGGCTGTTGAAACAAAATTTGTTGTCGTAAGAAAAGGTGAAGAGAAAATGACATTTGCCAGTAAGAAAGAGGCTGACGCTCACGACAAGCTGCTCGATATGGCCGACGCGTTCACCGACTGGCTGTTGCAAAGCGGAATGCAGATGGATGAAACGCAGGCTGAAAATCTTGGCCTGTATCTCGCCGAGCAGAAAGAGACCGTGCAGCATATTCTGCGTACCAGCAAGCTTCCCGATCTCACTGCTGCTGCTGATAAAACAGAATCCGATGCGGCTGACACGAAAAAAATCAGGGCTGTAAAAGCGGCCTGATTGTCAGAAAATCATCACCGTTGTGGAAGCCGTAAGCAGATAACTGCTTACGGCTTTTTGGCTGTCTGTAGTACTCTCCTGCTGATTGATGTTAACGATACCATCGTTTCAAAGCAGGAGATGATGCAGTGACAAAAAAAAATAGGACGTTAATCAACCTTTCGGGAAGGTGACGTGGGTTCAGTCCTTTTAATATAATTTAGAAATATTCATTTTTGTGATTAGAAATCCATACGAGGCTTGAGTCACGATAGTCGTCGTTAGTGGATGCTATCAGCGAGCATTTATCTGCATTACCATCAGCGGTGTAAGCACAGCTTTGCTTCACCATGAAAGTGATGTCCTCTCTTTTCGACACTAATTCTGAGTCAAGGAATTGCGCACTCCCGGATGGGTAAACGATGCGTTCATCTTTTGGATCTTTGTAGTTTATTATGCGAACGGGGAATTGGCTGTTGTGATATTCATATCGCTCTACAACTTCGCCCGTATCTTTGTCCGTTATTTTTTCCAGCAAGCCACGTATATTATAACTGAGTAAGTAATTACCTTTTTCATTCTCAAGCTCAGTAATTTCGCAGCGCTCATTTATTTTTCCGGTAATACGCTGGCCTTTAAGTGACGTCAGTAAGCCATCTTTATTGACCAAATGAAACTCTCGATCATTTGCCTTGTCAACCATGTTGATACTCGTAAAGCATCCGCTGCGATCATATCTAACTTCTGTCATAACCTGAAGTTTACCTGTAACATCCCGCATCCACTGGAGGCTATGTTTTACGTTCCCGGTTGTTGCATCATGATCGAATAAAAGAGCAGCATTTAAGACCGCCGGTTTGAATTGAGTAAATGCCGCGACATCAAATGATAACGTCAATAATAATAGATTTAAAAAAACACCTGCTTTCATAAGTCATCCCTTTATTAATAAAATAGCATTCAACGATGATGTGAATTCGCGCTCTCATATTTTACGAATAATCGAAGCGTTTCCATGACACACGTTAAGTGTCTGCTTTTTGTTCTAATCAATCGATACAAGGGTCCCTCATTTTTTGTGTACACTCGCTTTCCGACGGATCTCAATCATCCTGATATACATATCACGCACCTCCTTATTCTGCTTGATGACCATTTCTTTGGGCAAGGATTCTCTCTCACGATTCCATTCATCAACGACACCCTGGCATGTCAGATAAGCGTCATTAACAATATTTTCAGCTGGAATCATCGTGTTGATATAGGGAATGGTATGTTTGTTCAGGCATACAGAGACAGGTGGGCCATAATCATGTTCTTCGGCATGTAGAGTAATAGCAATAAGGAGGATAAACAATGTTAGAAATCTCAACTTCTTTTTCCCCTGATAAATACTGTTTCGTCAAATGACTGTCTTCCGGGGAGTTATCGACTTTGTGCAAAAAATCTTTAGTTACCCAAGGAAGTTATTATCCTGCTGTAGGGACTGCTGACACAAAACCTGACAGATGAAGGTTTTAATGACTCGATATCAGTTTAGAAATCGCCCCGTTGAGCTCACCACCCATAGCAGGCGTAACCTTAAAACTATCCGCTTCTATGCTAAACCTTCCAACCACAAAACCTGGTAGCTATACAAACACGCCAGACTGTTAAGTTAATACGCTTTCCCCCTCTCTGAGAAAATACGCATGACCCCACACCCGCTACGCCAGATAATCGAATCCTGCGATCGCGCCATCACCACCAAAAACTATGACGCGCTGATGAAACACTACGCCGAAGATGCAGCTCTGGTGGTCAAGCCCGGAATGGTTGTTAAAGGCAAAGACAACATCCGCAGCGCGTTTGTTGCCATCTCGGATTATTTCCAGGACCAATTGATTGTGGAACAAGGAGAGATGCAGGTGATCGAAGGCGGTGACAATGCCCTCGTTATCATGGAAACCGTTCTGCGTTTTCCTGATGGTCAGGGTGGAATAACGGAAATGTCGCGCCGCGCGACCTATGTTTTTCGGCAGGAAAGCGACGGTCGCTGGCTTTGTACTATCGACAACTCCTACGGCACGTCGCTTCTGGATACCGGGAACCGATCGCGTTAATCACACTTTCAAAGGGGCGCTGCCGCCCCTCCACGCCAGCCCCTTAATGCGCAGTAATGCGCGGCTCCTTCACAAACTCAGCCAGCAGCCACACCATATCGTGCAGCAGGCCCGTCAGCTCCTTCACTACGTAAGCGGGCAGCGTTCCCCCCATAACGGCTTGCGTCAGCGCCAGAACATAGTCCACCTGCGTTAAGGTGTCCTGCCAGCAGTCGGGCACGCAGGAGTTGGTTTTCTCACCCATGATCAACTGTTCAATCAGGTATGGCGGAAGATCGGCATCGCAGAGTGCGCGCAGCCTGCGCAGAGCCTCAAGGAGACGCTCGCACAGCGCAGTACGGCTCGCGACATCATCGGTTTCGACCAGCACGCTCACCAGCGCGGCGCAGTTGTCGGCGACGTCAAAGAGATCGGCATCGGCCGGAAGCGGTCGGGAGATAAGTTGCAGAATGACGTTTTCGTCAGATGGAAGGTAAGTCAGGGTTGGGATAGTAGCCATCGTAAGGCATCCTCAGTGTATAAATTGGGTGAACTACCCGATGAGTTCCTACGCTCGAGGGGGTAGCGCTGACAGAGGTAGGAATACCGCCCACAGAGAAAACGGCCAGCCTTGCGGCTGCTCCGTCAGCGCCACCGCAATTTTAACGAGATCGGCGCTGTCGCGACATATAAATATCGCTCTGTAGATGCGGGTTCCTACGCCCGATTGCGGATGTGCCGCAACGCAGGCACTTTACGACCGCGCCCCGTAGAGGAAAAGACATAACGCTGAATTTCATAAGGTTACTTTGCGGTTTGCGAGGCGCCTTCCAGAATGACAACGCTGCCCTAAATTTTAAGAGTATCAATCACCGCTCTCGCTGGGCTTTGACTCCCGGCATTCCTTCAACCGCAGCTTTAAGCGTCAGTATGGTCAGGCGCCTTGGGCATGGCGGCGGAGTATTGGCTGTCGTGAAACGTTAACCGAACGTTTTTAGGATCAACGAACTTACCGTCGACGGTAACATAGGCGCTATTCACCACTTCTCCACTTTCTTTGTCTGTTAACGCAATATGCGGTGCGTCGTGCAGTATGTTTTTATGACCCCACTCCATCAAAGAGAAAAGAATCGGCGCAAGGCTGCGGCTTTTGGCGGTAAGAACATACTCATACCGTTCACGCGCCCCTTCTTCCTGATAAGGGATTTTGCAAAGCAGGCCGAGTTCAGTCATTTTTTTTAACCGGTTCGCCAGCGTCTGCCGGGTGATTTTTGTATGATCCCGTATCGTTTCAAAGCGTGTTACCCCATAAAACGCCTCTCTCAGAATCAACAAAACCCATTGATCGCCAAGAAGCTCAGCGGCCGCCGCTAACCCACAAAGCTCAGGTAATAAGTACGGTAATGATTTATTTTTTGACATCTCTTCGTTTGCCTCGTAACCTGAGTATGATTTAAAGACTCAATTATTTAAGGAGAATACAATGCCCTTCGTAAATGTGCAAACCATTAAAGGAATGATGAATTCGGAGCAAAAAAAAGAACTGCTACGTCGTATGACTGACCTTATTGTTGAAATTGAGGGAAACGGCGATCCTGAATTCCGGCGTTCAGTATGGATCCGTATTGACGAGCATGAACCGGAACAGTGGAGTCTTGGGGGAATACAGCCCACATCTGAAATGATTGCTGCAAAATTTGCCTCACCACAGCGGTCCTGATTTATTTTTAGTCATAGCTCACCGGCGGGCAGTTTGAATGTCCGCTCTCGTGATGTTATGCCGCCCTAAATTTTCAGCGTATCGATCACAGCCCTCAGGGCAGGCGACACGTTGCGGTGCGGATAATAGAGATACAACCCGTCCATGCGCAGGCTATAGCGCTGCAACACCCGGATAAGCGTTCCGCGCTCAAGATCGTCAGCTACCAGCTCCACCGGGACATAGGCCAGCCCAAGCCCCAGCCGGGCGGCCTCGGCTTCCATGTAGCTGTCAGACAGCGCCCATTGCCCCTCTGGCCGATGGGTGATTTTTTTCCCGTCCTGCACCAGTTCCCACTGATAGTCACTACCGTCGGCAAACTGGTAGGCAATGCAGGGATGAGCCACTAAATCGGCTGGCGTCTGCGGAAAACCGTAGCGTCTGAAGTGTTCCGGGGCAGCCACCGCGGCCATTTCCATATCAGGCGTGATACGCACGGCAATCATTCCCTGCCCCACTTCCGGCCCCAGTCTGACACCCGCATCGAACCGCTCGGCGATAATGTCGACGAAGCGGCTTTCATTGATCAGTTCCAGCCTGATGTCCGGGTAACGCTGTTTAAAAATGGCGAGCTTTGGCAGCAGACATTTATCGATAGCGTGCTGGCTGGCATTAATACGCACCGTGCCGGACGGCGTCTGACGATAGTGTGCCAGTGTCGCCAGACCCGTATCGAGCGTATCGAATGCAGACTCGGCGGTCTGATAAAGCTGTTCCCCGGCATGGGTGAGCGAGAGCTTGCGCGTGGTGCGGACCAGAAGTTGAACGCCCAATCGCTCTTCCAGCTCGCGAACCGAGCGGCTGATCCCGGATTGCGCCAGCCCAAGCCGAAGCGCGGCCGCCGTGAAGCTCCCCTCCCGTACCACCTGCATGAACAGATACAGCTCATTATAGTTTTCCCGTTTCGCCATCATCCCCACCCATTTATAACAATATGATATGAATCCTAGCAGCTTTCGCCCTCTAATCAGCACTATTTCTGCTAACTATAATGACCGCAACACAACAACCCAGGGTTCATTTCTATGAAAACATTTACCCAAAAACTGTCCGTTGCGATGCTGCTATGTGCATCATTAAGTGGAGTGACAACAATGAGTTATGCAGAAACCACCAACCCAAACGCGCCTGTTTCGATGGTGAGCACATGGGATAAAACCTTTGCCGAAAGTGACAAAGTCGATCACCGTAAGGTGTCCTTCCAGAACCGATACGGGATCACTTTGGTAGGCGATCTGTATCTTCCCAAAAACCGCGGCGACCGCAAGCTGGCGGCGATTGCGGTCAGCGGGCCATTTGGCGCGGTCAAAGAGCAGTCCAGCGGCCTGTATGCGCAAACCCTGGCAGAAAATGGGTTTGTAACCCTGGCGTTCGATCCGTCCTATACGGGCGAAAGCGGTGGCCAGCCGCGCAACGTAGCGTCTCCGGATATCAACACCGAAGACTTTAGCGCGGCGGTGGATTTCCTCGGTTTGCAGAAAGAGGTTGATCGTAACCGCATTGGTATTCTCGGCATCTGCGGCTGGGGCGGTATGGCGCTCAACGCAGCATCCATGGACACCCGCGTGAAGGCGGTCGCCACCAGCGTGATGTATGACATGAGCCGGGCGATGGGCCACGGCGTGGGCGACGGGAAAGATCGCTATTCAACGTCTGACCGCCGTGCCGTTCTGCAGTATCTGAACGCACAGCGCTGGAAAGATGCTGAGAACGGTACCTTCGCGCACGGCGGCCATGACATTTATGTCGATGAGAACGGCAAGGTGACGGCAGCTGAACGTATTCTGCCGGAGGCGTTACCTGACAACCCGAATCCGGTACTCAAAGAATTCTTTGACTACTACCGTATGCCGCGCGGCTTCCATGCGCGCTCCGTCAACTCTACCGGCGCGTGGACCGCGACCACGCCATTATCATTTATGAATATGCCGCTGCTGAGCTACGGCAGGGAAATTACTATCCCAACGCTTATCGTAACCGGTGAAAAGGCACACTCCCGCTACTTTGCGGAAGATGCGTTTAAAGCGGTCGGCAGCAAGCAGAAGGAACTGGTGATTGTTCCGGGCGCAAACCATGTCGATCTCTACGATAATGCTGCCGGGAAGATCCCCTTCGGCCAGTTTGATCAGTTCTTCAAAACCAACCTGAAATAAACCTCTACGCCACCCGCCCTATACGGGTGGCTCTTTGTGAAATCTGACTATGTCTACACTGACCCGCACCACATCACAGAACACAGAGCATGCACACTGGAGTGGCGTTTTTGCCATGACCCTGTGCGTATTTGTCTTGATTGCCTCGGAATTTATGCCCGTCAGCCTGCTTACTCCCCTTGCCAGAGATTTGGGCGTTACGGAGGGTCTCGCTGGCCAGGGGATCGCGATTTCCGGCACGCTGGCGGTGCTGACCAGCCTCTTCCTTTCCCGGCTTGCCGGGAATATAAACCGCAAACACCTTCTTCTGGGCATGACGCTCCTGATGGCGCTCTCGGGGATGATTATCGCTTTCGCCCCAAACTATCTGGTTTACATGACAGGCCGCGCGCTGATCGGTATCGCTATAGGCGGGTTCTGGTCCATGTCTGCCGCAACGGCCATTCGCCTTGTTCCGCCGCATAAGGTTGCGCGCGCGCTGGCCATTTTCAACGGCGGTAACGCGCTGGCAACGGTGGTGGCCGCCCCGCTTGGCAGCTATCTTGGGGCCACTATTGGCTGGCGCGGCGCATTTCTTTGTCTGGTGCCCGTGGCGATAGTCGCGTTCATCTGGCAGTGTTTAAGCCTGCCTGACATGAACGCGCGTAAAAACGGTACATCACGAGGAAGTGTTTTTCGGTTATTCCGCCAGCCTGCCGTTTCCGTTGGTCTGCTGGCCTGCGGCCTGTTCTTTATGGGGCAGTTTGCGCTGTTTACCTATCTGCGCCCGTTCCTTGAAACCGTCACCCGGGTGAGCGGAGCCGGGCTGTCGCTAATTTTGCTCACCATAGGCGTTGCGGGTTTTGTGGGCACCCTTTTCGTTGCCCTGGTGCTTAATGCCGCGTTTTACATAACGCTGATCGCGATCCCTCTACTGATGGCGGCCATCACAGTCGCGTTGATTCTCGCCGGGCATAACGTGTGGATTGTGGCCCTGCTGTCAGGCCTATGGGGGATGCTGGCAACATCAGCGCCGACGGGGTGGTGGACGTGGATTGCGCGAACGCTGCCGAAGGATGCTGAAGCAGGCGGTGGACTGATGGTCGCGGTGATCCAGCTCGCCATTGCGCTCGGCTCAACGGCGGGCGGTATAGCCTTCGATCGTTATAGCTGGCAGAGCACGTTTGCATTGAGTGGCATAGTGCTCCTCTTTGCGGCAGCGCTAACGTTTCTGCTTTCGCGTCTTCACAAATAACGCGCCGGATGATTTTTTGACGCTTTTCTTCACCGATCGTGTATTGTTTTTAAACAATAACATCCTCTAAAGGACACCTGCGCAATGATCAGCATCCTCGGCAAAACCACCTCCATCAACGTTCGTAAAGTGCTCTGGACCTGCGAAGAAGCGGGCATAGCCTATCAGCAGGAAGATTACGGCAGCGGTTTTGCCTCGACGGAAACGGATGCCTTTCGCGCCCTGAACCCCAACGCCATGGTGCCGGTGCTGATTGACGGTGATTTCGTGCTGTGGGAGTCCAATTCCATCTGCCGTTATCTGGCGCGCAAGGCCGAACGTCACGATCTGCTGCCCGCAGAACCGCAGGCCTGCGCCAACGTTGAGCGCTGGATGGACTGGCAGGCCACTGAATTTAACAACGCCTGGCGCTATGTCTTCCCGGCGCTGGGGCGTAAAAACCCGGACTTTAACGACCCTGAGCGCATTGCGGCGGGAATCAAAGAGTGGAACCACTGCATCACCATTCTGGAAAACCAGCTGCAGCGCACCGGGGCCTTTGCGGCGGGCGAGACGTTTACCCTCGCGGACGTGGTGCTTGGGCTGTCGGTGAATCGCTGGAAAATGACGCCGTTTGATAAGCCAGACGTGCCCGCCATTGAGGACTGGTTCGAGCGCCTTAACCAGCGTCCGGCATTTTTGCGTCACGGCAATAACGGCATGATATAAAACTTAATGCCTGAATGAATACCGCAACGAGGCTGTTTTATTTAATTACGAAACCCTGATTGTCGTCAGAGGGAATGATAATTAAGCCATATCCTGGACAGCCCGTTGCACCGCTTTGCTAGCCTGAATAGTCAGGCAAAGCTCAACCCGGAGGTATTCTTGCTGATTAAACTCAAGAAAGAACGAACGCACCAGGAGGATCGCCGGCTTGCTCTCTGGCTGGCGACCTCAGCAGGTTTGCTGAACGCCATCGCCCTCGGGGCATTTGGCTTTTTCCCCTCACACATGACCGGCAACACCTCACAGTTATCCAGCGAAGTTTCTTCTACCGATCTGAGCGATATGATTTTCTTCGGCTCGATTATTCTCTCTTTTGTGGCTGGCGCCATTATTGCGCGCACGATTGTGATATGGGGAATTATCCATAACGTCAGGCTGGTTTTTTGCCAGATCCTTTTTGTCGAGGGGATATTACTGACAGGCGTTTCCTTCTACGAAATGTATTTCCATGCGCTCACCAGCAATCGCGAGATTATTCTTTTTCTCTGCTTTCTGATGGGCATTCATAATTCCACCTCCACGCAGCTTTCCGGCGGACGGGTAAGATCGACGCACATTACCGGCACGCTGACGGACGCGGGGATTTCCCTGGCCTCCGTCATGGTGGCGATGCTGCGCAGGGATTACTCCAAAGATACGGCGGCGCAAAAAAGTCAGCTAAAAACCCACTTAACCACCCTGTTTTCGTTCATTACGGGCGGTATTGCGGGGCTGCTGCTGTTCAGATGGATTGGCTTCAACGCCATGCTGGCGCTGGGGTTGATGCTCGCGGTTGTCGCCACCGTCTCAATTATCACCGTCTCGTCGCGGGTTCGACGGGTTCGCGCCCCTCTATGAAGGTAATGACCTGTAATCGGCATAAAAGCCCTTTAGATGTGACACTGTCACATTGAAAGATTCGCTTTAGGACTATTCTGCCCGCCCCACAATCAGGCCTTATGCCATAAGGCCTGACCTCAGGTTGCCACTAGTTTCATAGGGTTACTGATTTTCCCCCTTCGCTGGAACCCTTCCCAAACGCTTGCTATAGGTCAATTACCCCTGCCGAAACATGGCATAACAACAGGCAACCGGTGGTTGCTATAACGCATGCGCACAGGGAGACACACCGCAATGCACCCATTACTCAAACGTTCGCTGCTGTTTGTCGGCGCCATTATCGTGGTTCTCGCCCTCCTCGTCTGGGGGATCGGGCTGGAGACCATCAAAGCGCGTCGGGTTGACCTGATCTATCTCGGGCAACAGCATATGATTCTGGTTTTCTCATCAATGTTCTTTGCCCTGCTGGTGGGTATTCCGGCCGGTATTCTGCTGAGCCGCCCGGCCGCGCGGGGTATCGCCGAATATGTGATGCAAATCTTCAACGTTGGCAACACGCTGCCGCCACTGGCCGTGCTGGCGCTGGCGATGGTGGTGATTGGTATTGGCGATACGCCGGCCATCATCGCCCTGTTCCTCGCCTCGCTGCTGCCGATCGTGCGCAACACCTATGCCGGGCTGTGCTCGGTCCCGCCGTCGCTGCTGGAAGCGGCAAACGGCATCGGGATGACCAAATGGCAGCGTCTGCGCCAGGTGGAGCTGCCTGCCGCCTGGCCGGTCATGCTCTCCGGCATTCGCATCGCCACCGCCATTAACGTCGGTACCGCACCGCTGGCGTTCCTGATCGGTGCCAGCAGCTACGGCGAACTGATTTTCCCCGGCATTTACCTGAACGATTTTCCGACCCTGATCCTCGGCGCGGCGGCCACCGCCCTGTTCGCCCTGATCCTCGATACCCTGCTGGCGGCGCTGGGTCGCGTGATGAGTCCCCATCTCGCTCGATAACAATAACAAGGAGCTTTTATGAGACTGATATCCGGCCTGGCGGCGCTGTGTGCCGCGGCGCTGTTCACCGGCCAGACCATTGCGGCCCCGCTGATTCTGGCGACCAAGAGCTTTACCGAGCAGCACATTCTCTCGGCGATGACCGTGCAGTACCTGCAAAAGAAAGGATTCCAGGTTCAGCCGCAAACCAATATCGCCACGGTGATTTCCCGTAACGCGATGATCAACAAGCAGATTGACATGACCTGGGAGTACACCGGCACGTCATTAATCATCTTTAACCACATCAACAAGCGCATGTCGCCCCAGGAGTCTTACGAGACGGTGAAACGTCTGGACGCGAAGCACGGTCTGGTCTGGCTCAAGCCCGCCGACATGAACAACACCTATGCGTTCGCCATGCAGCGCAAGCGCGCCGAGGCGGAACATATCAACACCATGTCGGACATGGTGGCGAAGATTGAGCAGATCCGTAAAACCAACCCGGACAAAAACTGGCTGCTGGGCTTAGACCTGGAATTTGCCGGGCGCAGCGACGGCATGAAGCCGCTTCAGGCCGCCTATAAGATGGACCTGGACCGTCCGCAGATCCGCCAGATGGACCCCGGTCTGGTCTATAACGCGGTGCGCGACGGCTTCGTCGACGCCGGGCTGATTTATACCACCGACGGGCGCGTGAAGGGCTTCGACCTCAAGGTGCTGGAGGATGATAAAGGCTTCTTCCCGAGCTATGCGGTCACCCCGGTGGTCCGTAAGGACACGCTGGAGGCCAACCCCGGCCTGGGAGAGGCGCTCAACACCCTCTCTGCCAAGCTCAACAACGACGTTATCACCGAACTGAACAAGAAGGTGGATATCGACCATCAGTCACCGCAGCAGGTCGCCCGTGATTTCCTGCGTAGCAAACAGCTGCTGTAGGAGGCGCTATGGAGACGATTCACTACATTCTGGACAACTGGGACTACCTGTTAACCCTGACGCTGCAGCATCTGTGGCTGGTGGCACTGGCCGTGGGCTTAGCCATTATCATCGGCGTACCGCTGGGCATTCTGATTGTTCGCCACAAGTGGCTGGCGACGCCGGTGCTGGGGATTGCCACCATCGTGCTGACCATTCCGTCCATTGCGCTGTTTGGCCTGATGATCCCGCTGTTTTCGCTGATCGGTCAGGGGATTGGTGCCCTGCCCGCGATTACGGCGGTGTTTCTCTACTCGCTGCTGCCGATTGTGCGTAACACCCATACCGCGCTCGACAGCCTGCCGCCGGGCCTGCGTGAAGCCGGGCGCGGCATCGGCATGACCTTCTGGCAGCGCCTGCGCTGGGTCGAAATCCCGATGGCGCTGCCGGTGATTTTCGGCGGGATCCGCACCGCCGTGGTGATGAACATCGGCGTGATGGCGATTGCCGCGGTGATCGGCGCGGGCGGTCTGGGTCTGCTGCTGCTCAACGGCATCGGCGGAAGCGATATCCGCATGCTGATTGCGGGCGCGCTGATGATTTGTCTTTTAGCGATTGTGCTCGACTGGCTGCTGCACCGTCTGCAGGTGGTTCTGACTCCAAAGGGGATTCGATAATGATATAACTATATAAATCAGTAAGTTACGTTAATCCATGAGAAAATAGTGTAAGAAACATGGAGGTTTCTTGCAAGGTTAGTCTCACACATGAGCACTTAGAGCTAAAGTGGTTAGTTTTTGTTACATCATCCTAATTTTATTGCTAGTTCTAATGATGTTAAATCCTTGTTTTCTAATGGCAAGGATAGTTAAAAATGTATGTTCCAATTTGGTTAGTTGCCGTAGTAGTGGTTGGTGTCGGTGTAGCGATTAATCATTACTACAAGTTGTACAGGAAGTGGGAAGCCATAGCAGTCAAAAATTATAGGCGATGGGGAAAGATGAAGTACGAGTATGAGTGTGTAGCAGATCTACTCATCTTAGACAGGGATTGGCTTTGTCAAAACCTAAAACCTGAGTTACGTGAAGAACTATCACAAAACTTTCGTATGAAGTGGCTTAACAATCCCCAGTATTGGGAAGGACTAAGTAAAAATAATCAATTGTTTGGGCCATATCCTGAATACGAGGAAATCAGAAAGCTTGTGTACGAGCATTTTCAAGAATACAAATACCGGGATGTTGATGAAGAGTTATCTAATTACGGTGTGAAGATGAAGCGCTATTCACGAGACTGGTGATTGAAAACAATGCCTCTTTAATAGGTGGCTTTTTTTTGTTTCTATGCGATTAAACAGGAGCTATGGAGGGAGTTTAACTGTAGAGACAAGAAAAGCCAAACTATCAGTAAGGGCTTTCTGCAACACAATCCTCCTGGCTGCTCACGCTACCGCTTTCGGAAACAGCACCAGAAGAGAACGATGAAGAAGGGAAGTTGTTAAGAAGGGAGATTGTTATAGGGATCACTTTCTTTAATCCCTTTCTTTTATGTTTTCATATACGTACTTATTACTATATTACTATATTACTGATTCTGAGTGTGGAAGAACATATATAGGCAATACCGTATTATTTACTATATTACTTGTAATACAGCAAAATATACGAAATCACTAAGTAATATAGTAAAATCTACTAAATCACTTATGGTTAGTTTGTGTGAAAGAGAGAGAAGTAATACCGTAATAACTACGAAATCACTTTCTCACAATTGAACAGAAGCATGGTAGCGAGTCCCATAGAAGGGACTGAGCGTAATCACTAGATTATCCCTCTTCTCTTTCATCGTAGTAGTAGGATTTCTTCCTTCATCGTAAAAAGTAGTGCAGATATTTCTGCACTGAAAGTAAAACGGGAAATCACGGTTTACTCTTCATCGTAACCTTAATGCGGGATATCACGCACTAAGAAAATAAAGCTAAAAAATTAGCGTTACTCAAATATGAGCATCAATAGTTAATCCTCAAAATCGAGGATTACAAAACACTTACCCCATGTTTAGTTCAGAATTGAATCCCAAGCGGGTGAAGGCTAAACCCCAAAATCAAAACAGCCAAAAGGGGGTGTACCCTACCCTGTGATATGCCCTCCAGATAATCGTTCCTTCATCGTAAATATCTCTCTTCCTTCATCGTGATATCAGTCTGTTATCACTTCATCGTAATAATATCAGTGAGTTAGCTACACTACCCTTCTGTTTTGTGTAAGACATACGTAGGTGAATAACAGTCAGGCCATATCACTAACTACATTCCATGTAGAACCCTGCTCTAATCCACTGCATCTGTAGTTGCACTGGTCATTACATCACCGCCTATCCTCCCTCCTTACGGAGCTACCGCCAGTAGTGAACGTGAGTCTTAGACTCTGACGAGTCACGACATCACTAACGGGGATGGTTTTAACTGTAAATAACTCCCGCGTTTTAAATCATTTCCCGTACTACATACCCCATCTACATCACATACGGGCTAACACAACACGCGGGAACACATCACTTACTGTCTCCGTATCTTGTCCGTTGTTCTATCCGTAGAAAGAGATCGGTGAGTACGTAGTACGAACTATGGTGAATGACATAGATATGAAGCATGAAGGGCGTGATTTATAGAACACAAACCATTCCATTTAAGCCATCTGTGCTCAAAATTATGTTCCGGTTGTGTTTGCTGTTGTGTTTGTGTTTATGTTTGATGATAATGCTCCTGCATCGTCAATGGTGACGACTTTAAGAAGGAATTGAATATGTGCTCTTGTCCTCGTTGTGGTTCTACTGCTGTTAATACCACTCCATCATTTCCATCTAACAAATATTAGTGCCTCGCTTGTGGTTGGGTTTGGTTCCAAATGAAATAACAATATTACAAGGTGAACAAATATACACCCCCCCAACATTGAGGAATGATTGTGGATTGTTTACATAAAATAATTGCTGATGCTATCGCTAATCCAAACGCTACCTATTTAACGCCGTCTGTGGCTCTCTCACAGGCCATAGAAGCAGCGTATAAATGGAGTGATACCAAAATGCCACGTGAATCACTAATCGCTTTGTGTGGCTCTCCAGAAGCTAGGGTTGAGTTTACTAAAGTTAGTAATGCTGTTATGCAACATGCTCGCTACAGTAAAAGCGGCACAGCATCACAGGCGGCATTACTTATTAATCGTCTGTTTTCTGGCTGTATTGCCCTGCTTCCTTTCAATGATCGTAAGCTGGCTGCTTTCTGTCTTGAAGCACTAGACAAATCATCAAGCTGGATTGAAGCACATTCAGAAGAGGTGGAGGCTTATCACAGTAAGCAAAACCTGAAAGAAGGTGATGTGTTTATTACCTACAACCACCAGCATAACTATCACAGCGTTTACTGGTGGCATGGTGAGACATGCAGTGATGTAGGTATGTTCTGGAACTGCAAAGCATTGTCTTGGGATATGCAGGATGAATGGTTTGTGAATGACTTTGATAAAGTAGTTCACGTTCTTTGCAACATCCCCATTGATAAGCCAAACGGCATCATTCAGGCAATGGAAGATGGTGTTAAGTGGATAGAGGCTAATAGCCATTGACTATTAAAGAGCATTATTTCATCCACTTTCAATGTAATGGTGTTACTGGATAATCCTGATGGTAATAAGTGGGTGAAATATGGTGGTGCTCGTATGGCTTATGGGTGCCTACGTGGTGGCTTAAAGAATGTTGTTCATACTGTCATGAGTCAAAATAGTTTGATGAGTGCTTTGAGAGGATAGAATGAAAACTGTCACTAAGAATGAAAGTGCTGTTTTTGGTTTTGGTGGTTGGTGCTGTTTAATGTCTGGTCTGTTTATGTTTTGTGCATTCTCAGATCGTGTTCCTATTATCCTTGCTTTGAATCGCCACGCGTTTAACAGACACCTCAGAGTCATTTAAGATGACTTAAAGAG
>OJUA01000043.1_pt1 | contig 48345 bp, 38 predicted proteins | sample 1599821 | NCBI WGS metagenome assembly OJUA01 (sample SAMN04436921, study PRJEB24849) | human gut metagenome | biome: human gut; feature: NICU; material: stool | host: Homo sapiens | place: USA: Saint Louis, MO | collected 2012-05-14
GCACATTATCGGGTAATTCGCGTTTCGTTTTATAAGGCATCACTCACCTCTCTTTTGGTTAAAGAGATAAGTGTGGACGACGATATGGCAGCGTGCCACCCACACTTCATTTATGAATGATCGAAAACATTAACTTATTGTTATTAAACAAATATTAGGAGAATATGGTGAATTACAGGAATCAGGCGTGATAATTATTAAAAAAGGTAAAATTAAGTAAAAAATAAAGGGCATTTAACAGAGATCTGTTAATTTAATGACCTCAAAAATCTATCTATAATTACAAGCACCTGCATTGATGGAGAAGCACATGACAGCAACACACGAGGCGGTAAAGACCCGCCACAAGGAGACGTCTCTCATTTTCCCGGTTCTGGCACTGGCTGTGCTGCTCTTCTGGGGAAGCAGTCAGTCACTGCCAGTGGTGGTTGGTATCAATATTCTTGCCCTGGTCGGTATCTTAACCAGCGCCTTTAGCGTCGTTCGCCATGCGGACGTACTGGCCCACCGTCTGGGCGAACCCTACGGATCGTTAATTCTCAGCCTTTCCGTCGTTATTCTCGAAGTCAGCCTGATTTCCGCGCTCATGGCGACCGGCGATGCCGCGCCGACGCTGATGCGCGACACGCTCTACTCGATCATTATGATTGTGACGGGCGGCCTGGTGGGCTTCTCTCTGCTACTGGGCGGGCGTAAATTCGCGACCCAGTATATGAACCTGTTCGGCATTAAACAGTATCTGATTGCCCTCTTCCCGCTGGCGATTATCGTGCTGGTCTTCCCGATGGCGCTGCCGGGTGCCAACTTCTCCACCGGTCAGGCGCTGCTGGTTGCGCTGATTTCCGCAGCCATGTACGGCGTGTTTCTGTTGATTCAGACCAAAACGCACCAGAGCCTGTTCGTGTATGAGCATGAAGACGACAGCGACGACGATGACCCGCACCACGGTAAGCCGTCGGCCCACAGCAGCGCGTGGCATACGGTTTGGCTGATCGTGCATCTGATTGCGGTGATTGCCGTCACCAAGATGAACGCCAATCCGCTGGAAACGCTGTTAACCGAACTGAACGCTCCGGTCGCGTTTACCGGTTTCCTGGTGGCGCTACTGATCCTGTCCCCGGAAGGGCTGGGGGCGCTGAAAGCCGTCTTAAACAATCAGGTGCAGCGCGCCATGAACCTGTTCTTCGGCTCCGTGCTGGCGACCATTTCACTCACCGTGCCGGTGGTGACGCTGATTGCCTTTATGACCGGTAACGAACTGCAGTTCGCGCTGGGCGCGCCAGAAATGATTGTGATGGTAGCCTCGTTGCTGCTGTGCCAAATTTCGTTCTCAACCGGACGCACCAACGTGCTGAACGGGGCGGCGCATATGGCGCTGTTTGTGGCTTACTTGATGACAATTTTTGCGTAGCCTTTTTGCCCAGCGGCGCTTCGCTTGCAGAGCCTACGGGTTTTGTAGGCCGGGTAAGCGAAGCGCCACCCGGCAATATGCCCCATAAAAAAACCCGCCGAAGCGGGTTTTTTTATTATTTGCTGGTATCCAGCTCATCGAAGCTCTTGACCAGATCGTCAATTGCTTTGATCTGTTTCAGGAACGGCTCCAGCTTATCCAGCGGCAGCGCGGATGGGCCGTCGCATTTTGCGTTATCCGGATCCGGGTGCGCTTCAATGAACAGGCCAGCCAGGCCGGTTGCCATACCGGCGCGCGCCAGTTCGGTCACCTGAGCACGACGGCCGCCGGACGCGGCGCCAAACGGGTCGCGGCACTGTAGCGCGTGGGTCACGTCGAAAATCACCGGAGACTGATTAGAGACGTTTTTCATCACGCTGAAGCCCAGCATATCCACAACCAGATTGTCATAACCGAAGTTGGAACCACGGTCGCACAGGATAACCTTGTCGTTGCCACCTTCGATAAACTTATCGACGATGTTGCCCATCTGACCCGGGCTCACGAACTGTGGTTTTTTCACGTTGATCACGGCACCGGTTTTCGCCATCGCGGCAACCAGGTCGGTCTGGCGAGCCAGGAACGCCGGGAGCTGAATCACGTCAACCACGTCTGCCACCGGCTGCGCCTGAGCGGCTTCATGCACGTCGGTGATCACTTTCACGCCAAAGGTCTGCTTCAGCTCCTGGAAAATCTTCATCCCTTCTTCCAGGCCCGGGCCACGGTAAGAATTGATGGAGGAGCGGTTGGCTTTGTCAAAAGAGGCTTTAAACACGTACGGGATGCCCAGCTTCTGGGTCACGGTCACGTAGTGCTCGCAGATACGCATGGCGAGGTCGCGGGATTCCAGCACGTTCATGCCGCCAAACAGCACGAACGGCAGGTCGTTTGCTACCTTGATATCACCAATGCTAACCACTTTTTGTTTCATAGGATCGCCTTATTCAGGTGTGAATCGGAATTAAGATTAATGCAGTGTAATTTGCTTGTGCGAGATCGCGTTGATCTGCGCACGAATCATTTCGCTAATAGGATCTTCCGGACACTGCTCGACGAAATAGCTCAGATCGTTCAGCGCCACGTGCTCACAATCGAGCTGGGCATAGATCAACCCACGGTCGCGAATTTCGTACGGGTCTTCCGGATTAAACTGCAGCAGCACTTCGCTGGCGCGCAGGGCCAGCTCCATCTGACGCTCTTCCATTAACGCAGACTTCAGCGTATCCAGCAGCTTGCGGATCACTTCTGCGTTATCCGCCTCGTCGAGATCTTCGTTGAAGAGCTCAGCCACCGGGCTGATATTGCCTTTCAGCCACACGTCCAGCGTATGTTCATCCAGCGTATCGCCGTTGAAGGGATTAATGAGCCACATCTCACCGTCCAGCCACTCCGCACGCAGGATCATCTGCGTCGGAAAAATGACCGGCACCAGTGGAATATCCAGGCGATGCGCAACCCAAAGCAAAATAGAACCCAGCGCAACGGCGCTCCCCTGACGATTTTTTAAGACCTGGTCCAGCCATAATGCGTCAGACAGGCGGTACACGCCCCGCGTGTCGCAGAAACCCCATTCGCCGTAGAAAAGCTCAAGCAGCTTCTCTAATTGCCAGTCCTGCGGGCGCGCCTGATTGATCTCTTCACGCGCCAGGCTGACCAGATTCTCCAGCTCATCGTAGACGTACTGCGACGTAAAATCGTCGCGGATCATCTCAGAAATCAGGATCATGCCATCGCAAAGCGGCACTTTATTAAATTCGAAATCGGCTAAGGACTTCATGACTTACCCCAGTAACGACCGAGCGTACAGCGACGCCCGGGCGAGATAAAACTCAAAACGATGTAGATGATAACGCCAAACCGCCTTTCAGTCAGCCTTACGCCTTTATCAGTACCTGCGCTCATAACCACTGCCCCAGCGTCAGGCGTTCGTTGCCGCCGTAGTCGCGGCAGGTTTTGACATCGGCGTAGCCCGCCTGGGTAAAGAGCGCCCGCACGGCTTCCCCCTGCGTCCAGCCATGCTCCACCAGCAGCCAGCCGCCGGAAAGCAAATGTTGTCGTGACGTTGTCACAATGTGATCAAGGTCGGCTAAACCCTCCCTGGCGGCGACCAGCGCCGTCAGCGGTTCGAAGCGCACATCCCCCTGCGCAAGGTGCGGGTCACGCTCGTCAATATAGGGCGGGTTACTGACAATCACTCCGAACGTCTGCTTCTCCAGCGCGCTGAACCAGCTGCTTTGCAGCACCGTCACGTTGGTCAGGCCAAGACGTTCCACGTTACGCTGCGCCAGCGCCACCGCGTCGGGCATCACATCCACCGCCGTGATCGCGCAGTCGGGCCGTTCGGTAGCGAGCGCCAGGGCAATGGCCCCGGTCCCCGTTCCGAGATCGAGAATGCAGCAGGACGATGCGGGTAAGCGCGCCAGCGCCTGTTCAACAAGACACTCGGTGTCGGGGCGCGGGATCAGCGTTGCCGCCGAGACGTAAAGCGGTAACGACCAGAACTCGCGCTCGCCGACAAGGTGCGCCACCGGCTCGCCGGTTTTACGGCGGGCAAGCAGCGCGGCGAGCCGGGCTTCCTGTTCAGCAGTCAGTTCGGTTTCGCCGAAGGCCAGCAGGTACGTGCGGGCTTTACCCGTCACATGCTCAAGCAAAATTTCGGCATCGCGTTTCGGGCTTTCGCTTTCGGAAAGCTCACCGGCAGCCTCACGTAACCAGCACTGAAAATCCATTATTCCTGCTCGGACAGTGCCGCCAGCTGGTCGGCCTGGTATTCCTGCACGATAGGCTCAATCAGCATATCCAGCTTGCCTTCCATTACTTCGTCCAGACGGTACAGCGTCAGGTTGATGCGGTGGTCAGTCACACGCCCCTGCGGGAAGTTGTAGGTGCGGTTACGGTCGCTGCGATCGCCGCTGCCCAGCAGGTTACGACGCGTAGACGCTTCCGCCTGCTGGCGTTTCGCCATTTCGGCCGCGTGGATACGCGCGCCCAGCACGGAGAGCGCTTTGGCTTTGTTTTTGTGCTGGGAACGCTCGTCCTGACACTCCACCACGATGCCGGTCGGCAGGTGGGTAATACGGATAGCGGAGTCGGTGGTGTTAACGTGCTGACCACCCGCCCCGGAGGAGCGGAAGGTATCAATACGCAGGTCCGCCGGGTTGATGTCCGGCAGTTCAGCTTCCGGCAGCTCCGGCATCACCGCTACCGTACAGGCGGAGGTGTGGATTCGGCCCTGAGATTCGGTGGCCGGTACGCGCTGCACGCGGTGACCGCCGGATTCAAACTTGAGACGACCATACACGCCGTCGCCGCTGATCTTGGCGATAACCTCTTTGTAGCCACCGTGTTCGCCTTCGTTGGCGCTCATGATCTCCACGCGCCAGCGACGCGACTCGGCGTAGCGGCTGTACATGCGGAACAGATCCCCGGCAAACAGCGCCGCTTCGTCACCGCCGGTCCCGGCGCGGACTTCCACGAACGCGTTACGCTCGTCGTCCGGATCTTTTGGCAGCAGAAGCACCTGAAGCTGCTGCTCCATCTCCTCAGAACGCGCTTTCGCATCCTGCAACTCTTCCTGCGCCATCTCGCGCATTTCAGGATCGTCGAGCATCATCTGCGCGGTTTCGATATCTTCCTGAACCTGTCGCCAGTCGGTAAAGCATTTAGAAACATCACTTAACTGCGCGTATTCACGTGAGAGCGCGCGGAAACGCTCCTGGTCCGCAATGGTCCCGGCATCGCCGAGCAGCGCCTGGACTTCTTCATGGCGCTCGTGCAGAGCTTCCAGTTTAGCGACGATAGAAGGCTTCATAGGCGTAAGTGCACCTTGTCTTAGAAAATGGGTATAGGGCGCTATTCCAGCCCGAGGCTGTTGCGCAGAATAGTCAGGCGTTCATCATCCCCGTCACGGGCAGCCTGCTGAAGAGATTTGGTTGGCGCATGGATCAGGCGGTTGGTCAGTTTCCACGCCAGATCCTGCATAATAGCCTGCGCATCGCCGCCCTGCTCCAGGGCCGCTAACGCTTTGGCAGTCAGGTCATCACGCACCTGCTCCGCCTGCCCGCGGTACTCGCGGATGGTCTCGCTGACGCTTTGCGCGCGCAGCCAGGCCATAAACTCACTGGTTTCCTGCTCGACAATGGTTTCCGCCTGCACCGCCGCCGCTTTACGCTGCGCGAGGTTGTGCGAAATGATGCTTTGCAGGTCATCTACGCTGTAAAGATAGGCGTTAGCCAGCTTGCCGACTTCTGGCTCCACATCGCGCGGGACGGCGATATCCACCAGCAGCATCGGCTGATTACGGCGGGACTTCAGCGCACGCTCCACCATCCCTTTGCCGATAATCGGCAGCGGGCTGGCGGTCGAACTGATAATAATGTCCGCCTCCTTCAGGCGTTCATCGATGTCGCTCAGGGCAACCACCTCTGCCCCCACTTCATCCGCCAGCACCTGCGCGCGTTCGCGGGTGCGGTTAGCGATAATCATCTTTTTCACTTTATGCTCGCGCAGATGGCGCGCCACAAGTTCGATGGTTTCGCCCGCGCCCACCAGCATCACGGTGACGGTAGAAAGGGATTCAAAGATTTGGCGTGCAAGGGTGCAGGCCGCGAAAGCAACAGAAACCGCACTGGCACCAATGTCGGTTTCGGTTCGCACACGCTTCGCCACGGAGAATGACTTCTGGAACATGCGCTCCAGCTCACTGGCCTTCAGATGCCCTTTTTGCGAATCCGCAAAGGCTTTTTTCACCTGACCGAGAATTTGTGGCTCGCCCAGAACCAGCGAATCCAGCCCGCTCGCCACGCGCATCAGATGGCTGACGGCATCGTTGTCCTGATGCCAGTACAGGCTGTTGCGCAGCTCGTCTTCATTGAGATTGTGGTAGTCGCATAACCAGCGGATCAGCGCGTCGTGCAGGTTGTCCTGCTCTTCCACGCTTAAATAGAGCTCGGTACGGTTGCACGTCGAGAGCACCACGCCACCCTGCACCATCGGCTGTGCAAGCAGGCTGTCCAGCGCCAGGTCGAGCGTATCTGGCGAAAACGTTACGCGTTCTCGCAGCGAAACCGGGGCTGTTTTGTGGTTGATACCGAGTGCTAATAGGGTCATGTTGAGCGGGAGTAGTACCAGCGTTAATAAGGTTAGCAGAACGCATCATACAGGATGCGCGAGATCAATAAAAGAGACAGCCCCCTTTCGGAGTAATAGGTTACACAACGCTTTGAGATAATTTGAACGTAGACGGTAGCCCCCTTCGACGCTAGCATTAACAGTTATAACTGCAACGTATCTCAAGGATTTGTCCTCATTATGACCCGACTGATTCGCCTGCTGCCCCTGGCGGCACTGGTTCTGACCGCCTGTACTGTCACCCAACCAAAAGGCCCGGGCAAAAGCCCTGATTCACCGCAGTGGCGTCAGCACCAGCAGGACGTCCTTAATTTGAAGCAGTACCAGACGCGGGGCGCCTTCGCTTATCTCTCTGACGAACAAAAGGTTTATGCTCGCTTCTTCTGGCAGCAAACGGGGCAGGACAACTATCGCCTGCTGCTGCTGAACCCGCTGGGCAGCACCGAGCTGGAGCTTATCGCGAAACCGGGCGAAGCGCAGATCACCGATAACAAAGGCCAGCACTACACCGCAACCGATGCCGAAGAGATGATTGGCAAGCTGACCGGAATGCCTATCCCGCTGAACAGCCTGCGCCAGTGGATCCTCGGCCTGCCGGGTGACGCCACCGACTACACGCTTGACGATCAGTACCGTCTGAGCCAGGTGAACTACACCCAGAACGGCAAGACCTGGAAAGTGGTGTACAGCGACTATGACAGCAAGAGTAAACCGTCGCTGCCATCCAACATGGAACTGACCCAGGGCAGCCAGCGCATCAAGCTGAAAATGGACAACTGGATCGTTAAATGATGACCCACTGGCCCTCTCCGGCAAAACTGAATCTGTTTTTATACATTACCGGCCAGCGCGCTGACGGCTATCACACCCTGCAGACGCTGTTTCAGTTTATTGACTATGGCGACACAATTTCTATCGAACTGCGCCAGGACGGGCAGATTTGCCTCCTGACGCCGGTCGACGGCGTGGCGCATGAGGACAACCTGATTGTGCGCGCTGCGCGTCTGCTGATGAACGCTGCAGCGGAATCGGGTCGTCTGCCTGCGGGAAGCGGTGCGGACATCCGTATCGAGAAACGTCTGCCGATGGGCGGCGGCCTGGGCGGCGGCTCATCCAACGCCGCTACCGTGCTGGTTGCCCTGAACCACCTTTGGGGCTGCGGGCTGTCGCAGGACGAACTGGCCGCCTTAGGCTTGAGGCTGGGTGCGGATGTCCCAGTGTTTGTTCGCGGTCATGCGGCCTTTGCTGAGGGCGTGGGTGAAATCCTCTCCCCGGTCAACACGCCGGAAAAATGGTATCTGGTTGCTCACCCCGGCGTGAGCATTCCGACCCCGGTCATCTTTAAAGATCCTGACCTGAAAAGAAATACCCCGATTCGGTCAATAGAAACGTTATTAAATTGTGAATTCAGCAACGATTGCGAGGATATCGCAAGAAAACGTTTTCGCGAGGTTGATGCGGTGCTTTCCTGGCTGTTAGAATACGCGCCGTCGCGCCTGACTGGTACAGGGGCCTGTGTCTTTGCTGAATTTGACACCGAATCCGCCGCTCGTCAGGTGCTTGAGCAAGCGCCGGTTTGGCTGCATGGTTTTGTAGCGCGTGGGATGAACATTTCCCCCCTACAGCAGGCCATTCTGGCGCAGACTGAGTTTCGGTGACAACGTCACCCTGTTCCAGACGTTGCATCGCGCTCTTTAATACACCGCCTGGATAGCCTTTGCCTGGCCCGCACAGTTTACGGCGAACGCTATCCACCACTGGACGCATGCCTGAGGTTCTTCTCGTGCCTGATATGAAGCTTTTTGCTGGTAACGCCACCCCGGAACTAGCACAACGTATTGCCAACCGCCTGTACACTTCCCTCGGCGACGCCGCTGTAGGTCGCTTTAGCGACGGCGAAGTCAGCGTACAAATTAACGAAAATGTACGCGGTGGTGATATTTTCATCATCCAGTCCACCTGTGCTCCAACGAACGACAACCTGATGGAACTGGTTGTTATGGTCGACGCCCTGCGTCGCGCTTCCGCAGGCCGTATCACTGCTGTAATCCCTTACTTCGGCTATGCCCGCCAGGACCGTCGCGTCCGTTCCGCGCGTGTGCCAATTACCGCGAAAGTTGTCGCTGACTTCTTGTCCAGCGTTGGCGTTGACCGCGTACTGACCGTTGACCTGCACGCAGAGCAGATCCAGGGCTTCTTCGACGTCCCGGTTGATAACGTATTCGGCAGCCCAATCCTGCTGGAAGACATGCTGCAACTGAACCTGGATAACCCAATCGTGGTTTCTCCGGACATCGGCGGCGTGGTACGTGCCCGTGCTATCGCTAAGCTGCTGAACGATACCGACATGGCGATCATCGACAAACGTCGTCCGCGCGCTAACGTTTCTCAGGTGATGCACATCATCGGTGACGTGGCTGGCCGCGACTGCGTGCTGGTTGACGACATGATCGATACCGGCGGTACGCTGTGTAAAGCGGCTGAAGCGCTGAAAGAGCGTGGTGCCAAGCGCGTATTCGCTTACGCGACCCACCCGATCTTCTCCGGCAATGCCGTAAACAACCTGCGCAACTCCGTCATTGACGAAGTTGTAGTATGCGATACCATCCCACTGAGCGACGAGATCAAGGCACTGCCAAACGTGCGTACCCTGACCCTGTCCGGGATGCTGGCCGAAGCGATTCGTCGTATCAGCAACGAAGAATCCATCTCTGCAATGTTCGAACACTAATCGAACACGGCCGAAAAACCCGCTGCGGCGGGTTTTTTTGTCTCTGGGTTTTATTTGTATGATTAATGCCTCCTTCACCTGCCATTCACATGACAGATGATGCGCATACGGATGATAGATAATTGTGAAAAACGTAACCTCCTCACATGTTCTGCCCTTTCGCGCCCTCATCGACGCCTGCTGGAAAGAGAAGTACACCTCGTCACGTTTTATCCGTGACCTGATTGCCGGGATCACCGTCGGCATTATTGCCATCCCGCTGGCGATGGCGCTGGCGATTGGCAGCGGCGTTGCGCCGCAGTATGGCCTGTATACCTCGGCCGTGGCAGGGATCGTCATTGCCCTGACCGGCGGCTCACGTTTCAGCGTCTCCGGCCCGACCGCCGCCTTTGTGGTGATCCTCTACCCCGTTTCGCAGCAGTTTGGTCTGGCAGGCCTGCTGGTCGCCACCCTGATGTCCGGCGTCTTTTTGATTCTGTTTGGTCTGGCCCGCTTTGGGCGACTGATTGAGTACATCCCCCTTTCCGTCACGCTGGGGTTCACCTCGGGGATTGGGATCACCATCGGAACCATGCAGATCAAGGATTTCCTCGGCCTGCAAATGACCCATGTTCCGGAGCACTATTTACAGAAAGTGGGTGCGCTGTTTATGGCGCTTCCGACGGCCAACCTGGGCGACGCCGCCATCGGGATTGTGACGCTCGGAACACTGATCGTCTGGCCTCGTCTGGGTATCCGTCTGCCCGGCCATCTTCCCGCGCTGCTGTTGGGCTGCGCGGTGATGGCTGTCGTCAATATGTTCGACGGCCATGTCGCCACTATCGGCTCACAGTTCCACTATGTTCTGGCGGACGGGTCACAGGGCAACGGCATTCCGCAACTGTTGCCGCAGCTGGTGCTGCCGTGGGATATGCCCGGCTCCAGCTTTACCTTAAGCTGGGACTCCCTGCGCGCCCTGCTTCCCGCCGCGTTCTCGATGGCGATGCTGGGGGCGATTGAATCCCTGCTCTGCGCCGTCGTTCTGGATGGGATGACCGGCACCAAGCACAAAGCTAACAGCGAACTGGTCGGTCAGGGACTGGGGAACCTCGTCGCGCCGTTCTTTGGCGGTATTACCGCCACGGCAGCCATCGCCCGTTCTGCGGCAAACGTGCGCGCGGGGGCAACGTCACCCGTTTCGGCAGTTATCCATTCCCTGCTGGTGATCCTCGCCCTGCTGATCCTCGCCCCACTGCTCTCCTGGCTACCGCTTTCCGCCATGGCCGCCCTGCTGCTGATGGTGGCCTGGAACATGAGTGAGGCGCACAAGGTGGTAAACCTGCTGCGTCGGGCGCCGAAAGACGACATCATCGTGATGCTGATCTGCATGTCGCTGACCGTGCTGTTCGATATGGTTATCGCCATCAGCGTCGGGATCGTGCTGGCTTCCCTACTGTTTATGCGCCGTATTGCGCAAATGACGCGCCTCTCCCCGGTTAACGTGGAGGTGCCTGACGATGTGCTGGTTCTGCGCGTGATTGGCCCGCTGTTCTTCGCCGCGGCGGAAGGTCTGTTCAGCGATCTGGAGTCTCGCATCGCGGGCAAACGGGTTGTGGTGCTAAAATGGGATGCCGTACCGGTGCTGGATGCGGGCGGCCTGGACGCCTTCCAGCGCTTTGTGAAACGTCTGCCTGAAGGCTGTGAGCTGCGGGTGAGTAACCTCGAATTCCAGCCCCTGCGCACCATGGCGCGTGCAGGCGTGCAGCCGATCCCTGGCCGCCTTGCTTTTTATCCTAACCGTGAAGCCGCGTTAGCGGATCTGTGAGCCGCCTGATGCAGAGAAACGTCTCTGCATCATCACCCCGATCGCCTGCTGGAGCCATGCAAGCACGGCAGGCGTCATCCAGGTTCCCTTCATCAGATGCGGCTCCTGCTGCATGGCCGTGCGAAACTTTTGCTGGGTCTCCGGGTTGGTGCCCGCGTACGACTGGAACAGCGCCAGCCAGTTTTCGGCAAGCTTTTGGGCATCGTCAGAGACGGGGTCGAGATTTTCCCGCTGCGCCTGATGCAGCTTCGCCACCAGCGGCGGCCACTCCATCATGCGATCAAAGTAGTGCTTCCGCGTAAAGGCCATCTCTTCGGGAGTAAGGTACTTCTCCCATATACTGAGCTTGGATTCCGCAAACGCGCGCGTAATGTAATCCGTCATCTCCGGCGTGATGCCGGTTTGCGCCTGCATCTGTGGCTCTACGCTGTGCATCTCGTTCAGCCGGGCAAGAAACTCCGGTTTGCCCGCCGTGTCCTGCTCCAGGCGCTCCATCCAGCGCGTCGCCAGGTCCTTCGCCCTCTCGTCCGTAACGGGTATATGGTGCTCCAGCAGCGCGTTGGCCTCTGCCACCAGCCCTGACCAGATAGCCGACAGCACGTCCTTCTGCACCGCAAACGGCAGCTGCTGTAACTCTTCTTTGCTAAACCAGCGATCGTACATATTCATTAACTCCAGAGTCTGTAGCCAGGATTCCAGGTCCGGCGCCGCATCGTCGAGAAGCCCGGCACGCAGTTCGACCAGCCGGTCGCGCAGCGTATGTATGCTACGCAGCTGTTTATCCAGCAACGTGATTTGCGCATCGAGTAACTCGGTTAACGACAGCGACTCCTGCTCAAGGAAATCCCTGATTTCAGCAAGTTCCAGCCCCGCTTTTGCCAGCGCCTGGATCATATGCAGGCGCTGAACATCCGCCAGGTTGTAAAGCCGGTAACCTGCCGCGCTTCTGGCAGAAGGCAGCAACACTCCTGTTTGCTCATAGTGATGCAATGTGCGTACGGTGATACCGGCCCGTTTCGCCAGTTCACCCACCTGAATCAACATAGCTGCTCCTTTTCTTTGCCAGTGCCGCCACTCTGGCGCCTTACGTTACGTGAGGGTCAACCCTCGATGCAAAAAAAAAAACGACTCCCAGGGAGTCGTTTCGGTATTCTTTCGTCATGGCACTAGCTGTGCTTATGCTGATCTCGACGGCAGCGTTTATCGTAGTGGCGCACCCACCAGTATTTATCGCAGACTTCCTCATGTCCGCTCACGCGCGCCCCGGCGAGCCACAATACCGCACCGAGGAAGATGCTCAGTACCGCGCCATGCGCGAAGTATTGCGGAAGATCAAGCTGCGGCAGCTGGTTTAATATGGAATAACCTACGCCGACGACCATCACAAACAGCCCCAAACCCATCAGCACGTTACCGAGTAGCGAAGCGTTTTTGCGTTTCATGTGTCACCTCCGGAACTTTGGGTTGTCAGGGGAAAAGCCCCTAATCCTTGTGTGTAAAGTATAGACAACGCTCCTTTTATGAGTTGCGTGAATGATCACAATTACAGATAACGCCCACACAAAAGTTTACAAATAACACGTTGAACAGCTTGAAATTCTAATTGTTCAGGTAAGTAATTATTCGTATTTCGCTGCGACGATCGCAGAATTTTGTCAAGCGGCGCGCCAGACAGTAAACTACGCGCCAGATCTGGAACCCATTAGGAATTGAATCGTGACGATTAAACTGATTGTCGGCCTCGCCAACCCGGGCGCAGAATATGCGGCTACCCGCCACAATGCCGGGGCATGGTACGTCGATCTGCTGGCCGAGCGGTTACGTGCTCCCCTGCGTGAAGAACCTAAATTCTTCGGGTATACCTCACGTATCAACCTTGCTGGCGCGGATGTTCGCCTGCTGGTCCCCACCACGTTTATGAATCTGAGCGGTAAAGCCGTGGCGGCGATGGCAACGTTTTATCGCATCAATCCGGATGAAATTCTGGTCGCCCACGATGAGCTGGATCTTCCCCCTGGCGTGGCAAAATTCAAGCTGGGCGGCGGGCACGGTGGTCACAACGGTCTTAAAGACATCATCAGCAAGCTGGGCAATAACCCGAATTTCCACCGTTTGCGCGTGGGAATCGGCCATCCGGGCGATAAAAACAAAGTTGTCGGTTTCGTGCTCGGTAAGCCCCCGGTCTCCGAGCAGAAACTGATTGACGAGGCGGTAGACGAAGCGGCACGCTGCACGGAAATCTGGCTGCAAGACGGCTTAACCAAAGCGACAAACCGCTTACACGCTTTCAAAGCGCAATAATCCGCCCGATACGGCTTTTTTACCGCGCGTCATGCGGGTTACGTGTATAATAGGCGTAGTTATTTACTTTTCATCAATCGGTTATCGTTAACGGATTGATTATCAAGATATTAAGGTGATTTAGAAATGGGATTCAAATGCGGTATCGTCGGTCTGCCAAACGTGGGCAAATCCACCCTGTTTAACGCGCTTACCAAAGCGGGTATCGAAGCGGCGAACTTCCCGTTCTGTACCATCGAACCTAACACCGGCGTTGTGCCAATGCCTGATCCGCGTCTGGACCAGCTCGCGGAAATCGTGAAGCCGCAGCGCATTCTGCCAACCACCATGGAATTCGTGGACATCGCGGGCCTGGTAAAAGGCGCATCCAAAGGCGAAGGTCTGGGTAACCAGTTCCTGACCAACATTCGTGAAACTGAAGCGATCGGCCACGTTGTGCGCTGCTTCGAGAACGACAACATCATCCACGTCAACAACAAAGTGGATCCGGCTGACGACATCGACGTCATCAACACCGAGCTGGCGCTCTCTGACCTCGACACCTGCGAACGCGCGATTCACCGCGTGCAGAAGAAAGCCAAAGGCGGCGACAAGGACGCGAAAGCGGAACTGGCTGCGCTGGAAAAATGTCTGCCACAGCTGGAAAACGCCGGCATGCTGCGCGCGCTGAAAAACCTGACTGACGAAGACAAAGCGGCGATCAAATACCTGAGCTTCCTGACCCTGAAGCCAACCATGTACATCGCCAACGTTAACGAAGACGGTTTCGAGAACAACCCGTACCTCGACAAAGTGCGTGAAATCGCCGCGGCGGAAGGTTCTGTGGTTGTTGCGGTTTGCGCGGCCGTTGAATCCGACATCGCCGAGCTGGACGACGCCGACCGTGAAGAGTTCATGGCCGAGCTGGGTCTGGAAGAGCCGGGCCTGAACCGCGTAATTCGTGCAGGTTATGAGCTGCTGAACCTGCAGACCTACTTCACCGCTGGCGTGAAAGAAGTGCGTGCGTGGACGATTCCTGTGGGTGCGACTGCGCCTCAGGCGGCCGGTAAGATCCACACCGACTTCGAGAAAGGCTTTATTCGTGCGCAGACTATCGCGTTTGAAGACTTCATCACCTACAAGGGTGAGCAAGGCGCGAAAGAAGCAGGCAAGATGCGTGCGGAAGGGAAAGATTACATCGTTAAAGATGGCGATGTGATGAACTTCCTGTTTAACGTCTGATTTGTTTTGAATGAAAAAAATCCACGCCTTGGCGTGGATTTTCATTCAGAGATAAACTCCCTCTTCTAATGAATTTTCAGTAAACACTGCTTTTGTAAAGGAAATTAGAACATCTGAACCTTGTTTTTTATATTTAACCTCGTAACTACCAGGTTCTAAAGTAATAAACTCGCCTGAAATAGCATCTGAATCATCTGGTTCCAGATCTCCGCCAGTGACATCCTCTCCCGCCCCTATGAAAACCTTTCCAGTAGGTACGTTTAAAAATAAAGAACCGGTATATTCACCAATGTCATTTTTAATATCAATTTTATAAGTACCATCATCACCAAGATTGAGAAATAATACATTCCCTTTATTTATTTCTTCAATTTCATCTTCTGGAAGACTCCACCAATCTGCATCATCATTAATCCTATGCTTTAATGACATCAAATCATAAATTACTAATGTTGCAGTATCCGTCTGTATATTAATGGATTTATTCATTTTACCCTCTACTGAAATATTATTTCACTGATGGCATCTCCGGGCTGAAGCCCCGCCTTTCTGCCTGCATTTTTCAAAGAACTACCGACACTTTTATTAATGGTTTCATTCAGCATTTGTAATCTTTGTGTAGGCGAACCTCCAACAATTAAATCAACAGGATGATCAGCGTTTAACTTACTTAGATCAGGTGCTGAGCCAAACATTTTTTCAAAGCGCGCAGAAACAGCCTGCCTGTAAGAACTTTGCAAAGATGAAATCCTAACCTCATGGGTGCCCGGAGACCAAACTAACTCTCCTCGTTGAGCCGCTCGGTTTAAGGCATTCATTTTTTTCATAAACTGTCTTTCAAGGAATTTTCTCTCAGTTGAAGACAGCTTTGTGCTGCTTAAAATCTTCGGTTTATTGACAGTTAAGCGGGTACCTCCAGAACACCTACTCAACCCCCACGGATCGATCCACCCCAGCGCATTCGGCGCATACTGGTAAAGATTTATCCCCCCCGCCAGCCCTATCGGATCCTGCTGCGTAAACCTTCCGCAGTCCGGGTCATAATAACGGAACAGATTGTAGTGCAGCCCTGTCTCACGGTCCAGGTATTGCCCCTGCATGCGCAGGTTCTGAGAATATCCTGATACCTGCGTCTCGCTTTCCCGCAGCAGCTTACCCCAGGCGCTGTTCACCCCTTCCCAGCGCACCTGCCCTTCGACATCCGTCATCCGCTCCGGCGTGCCGTTGGGCTGGCAGTGGAACCAGAAAATCTCCGGGGCATCAACGCCGTCAATACGCGCCAGCGGGTCGTAGCTGTCCTGATCGCTGTAGACGTAGGTCAGCGGCACATCCCCGTGCACTTCCTGCAGCAGGCGGAACCCTTCCCAGACAAACCGGGTGGTGACCGGCTTGCCGGCTGGCTGTCCGCCCAGCATCTGGCGGCGCGTTTTGCTGATGCGGCGACCGAGCGGATCGTAGCGGAAGCTGACCTGCGTCTGCGGCTTTTTGCGATCCCGAGGCTGGCTGATGACTTCCGTCAAGCGATGTTCGCCGTCGTAGCGGTAGTGCCAGCGGATCTGGCCGTTATCCTTCTCCACGGTGCGGCCGTGGATGTCATAACGCCAGCGAATGCCGTTCAGCTGCGTCAGGCGGTTGTGCGTGACCTTCTCAGCAGAACCTTCCAGCGGGTTACCGGCTGCATCCCAGCGCCACTGCTCCTGACCCGGCAGCGTGCCGTCCTGAACGAGCAGGCGCCCGGCGCTGTCGTACTGCCAGCGGTACCAGCTGAACGGGTTATCGTCCCGCTCTTCGCGCACCAGATTATTGCGGTAGTCGTAATCCCAGCGGCGGGACCAGCGGCGCGGCGACGGGCGCTGCGCATTGCCGGTAAAGACGTCCCGGCGGTGCAGGCGCCCAAGACGATCGTACTCGCTGCGGGTGGTCAGCAGCCCCTGGGTGCGGCTGGTCTCCCGGTGGAGTTCGTCGCGGGTAAAGTCGGAGACCGACAGCTTATCGAGCGCAATGCTGAGCAGATGCCCGCTGCCGTAGTAGAACTGCTTCAGCTCGCGGCCATCGGGCAGCGTGACGGAGGTGCGGTTGCCCAGCGCGTCATACTCCCACGCCAGCTCACCGTGCTCGCCAGCTTCGCGCGTCACGCGACCAAGCGCGTCATACTCAAAGGCAAGTTCCTGCTCTGCCTCGGTGGTCCACGCGTCGGGTGAAAGCGCAGGATGCAGACCAATCCGGCTTAATAGCCCGGAAGGCGTGTAATGGTAGCGGGTCTGCCCTTCCGGCGTGGTGCGGGCGACCAGCTGGCCGCTCGCGCTCCAGGCGAAGGCGTGGGTGATAGCCTCCGGATGACCGGCGGCAAAGGTGCGCGCAATCGTGCGCCCGCAGGCATCATAGCGATACTGCGAGGCTACGCCATCGAGCCCCACCTCTTCCAGCAGCAGCGAGTCTGGCCCCCAGCGGAACTGATACGCTTCGCCGTTCTCGTTTTCCAGGGCAATCAGATGCCCGCGGCTGTCCCAGCGGCGGCGCACTTCTTCACCCTGCGTATTACGGGTGGCGATTAAGCGCCCCGCCTCGTCGTATCTGAACTCACTTTCTTTCCCGTCAGCGCCCGCATGCTTCACCGGCAGGCCACGTTCGTTCCATTTGAGCGATTCCGTCCAGCCTTCCGGGCGATCGAGCTGCACCGGACGCCCTGCGGCGTCGTAGCGGTAGCGCGTCTCTTCACCGTCGGCGCCAGTCTCAGCCACCAGCCAGCCCAGCGGATGATAGCGATAGCGGGTAATACGCCCGGAACAGTCCGTCGAACGGACAATCTGCCCGGCCTCGTTGTACTCCTGGTAGCGGCTGTTGCCAGCGGCATCGACCTCTTCAACGACCTGGCCAAACTCGTCCCGGCGCAGCTGCGTCGTCTGCCCCATCGGGTCCACAACGCGCTTGAGCCCGTGATGTTCGTCGTACCAGAACCGGGTGGCGCTGCCGTCGGCTTCGATAATGGCCGCGGGAAGCGCGCGGTGCTCCAGCCAGGTGGTGGTGCGGGTATTGCCGTCGGCATCGGTCTCCTGCACCCGGTTGCCCATCTCGTCGTAGACGAAGGTGACGGCGTTGCCGAGCGGATCGATGCGACGCGTGAGAAGCTCGTTATCATCCCACTCGTAGCGCCAGTTTTCACCGCGCTCGTCAACGTAGCGGACAATCAGATTCTGCGCGTTCCAGTAGTGGCGGCGCGTCTGACCATCGTAGTGCTCGACGGTCGTCAGCCCGGCGGCTAAATCATAGCTAAAGCGGCAGCCGTCGCCGGTGCTGGTGCGGTTTTCCACCACGCGCCAGTGGTCGAATTTTTGCCAGCGGTATTCGCTCTCCAGCCCGCCCGGCATCCGGTGCCAGACCATCAGGCCGTGGTCGTTGTAACGGTATTCACGCGTCACCACGCCGGAGGCGTCCGTCGCGCTCGCCAGCTGGCCGCGCGCATCGTAGCCCCACTGCATCAGCGGCCAGGCTTGGTTGCCGTCGAAATGGCTGGCAGCGGTAACGCGATGGGGGAATCGTTCATCTTCATAGCGCAGGGTGACGTCTATCGCCCGCGGCTCGTCGTGAAGACCAACCAGCCTGCCGTGCTCGTCCCACTCCGTCAGCAGCGCGTTGCCGTATTCGTCGCTAAGGGAGGCCAGACGCAGGATGGAGGGATTCGCCCGTGTCGGTTTATACAGACGCCACACCGCACCGTCATCGTCGGCAATCGCCACGTCGCCGTTCTCATTGCGGCGGATAATGATGCCTTCGCTGATGCTGTAAAACGCGCGGTCGACAGGCGGCAGTTCAAAGCTCAGCTCGCGCCCGGTTTCGTCGAACCAGGTCGCATGGTTATCTTCCAGCGTCAGATAGCTGTCAAAAGTCGTTGCCCAGCCCAGGCCGAACAGCCCTTCGCGGGTAGTCAGGCTGTTGTAGCTACGCTGCCAGCGAAGCGGAAAGCGCCCCGGCAGCGAGAAGTCGAGCTCATCGTCGTCGTTCAGCACCTTCACGCCAGTGGCGGCGTGGACCGGGTGCGAGGAGCCAAACACGGCGTTGACCGCCATATCCGCCAGCATCCCGCCGCCGGCCGCGGCCAGCGCGCAGGGCATGTTTTTCAGGATCTTGCCCGGACGCCCGCGCAGCAGGGAGAGCGCAATCATCCCCAGCGCCAGACCCGGCGTTTTACCGCTTTTGATATCGCGGACCGTGAGCGTGTCCCCGCCGATGATCACGTTCGGGGAGACGTCGTCGGAAACGGTGCCTTCGCAGGTGGTGCGATCTTTCGCACGCACCGCGGGCTGCCCGTTGATAAAGACGCTTTTAGAGCCTTCCGCCAGATACTGCGGCCCGGAGTGCTTTTCACACGCCACCTTGTCCTCTTCCAGCGGCGAGGTCCCCGCGGCGGCAGAGGCGACACTCGGCTGCCACATTTCGCTGCCAAACTGTCCGGCAGCGGAAAGCAGCATGCCCGCGTAATCGGCAAAGCTGCCCGGTGACTGCGGCTCAGGGGACGGTGTATCGGCGGGCGTCAACGTCCCTGCCGCGCGGGCGGCGGGGATTGCGTTGGTCAGTACGTTGTTCGAACCGGTGGTAATTTTACCCGCAGGCGACGGTGGGAAAAGCGCATTGCCTAACCCTTCCGCGGCGTTGCTGATGTCGTCGGTGATCCCCGCCACGTTCGCCAGCACGCCACCGATAATCCCGCTTAACAGACAGCTGGACCCAATCGCCGCCACGCCCGCTGCGGCGGCTCCGGCACCGAGGAGTGGCGCGGCGGCCGTAGCCGCCAGCCCCACTGCCGCACCGATCACCGCATAGGCGGCACCTTCCGCCACAATGCTGGTGATATCAGCAAAAATGCTGGAGTGAATAATCTCGTCGCCCTTACGGGCCGCGTTGTTATCGCTCATGCCTTACACATTCCGGTTGTCGTTTAGCGTCAGACTCTGCTTAAGCGCGCTCCAGCGCACCTCGTCCTCTTCGGTAAAGGCTCTTAATGCCGAGAGGGTAAAAATCATCAATATCGGTTTGCCCGGCGTCTGCACGGCCAGCTGTTTTTGCCACAGGCGCTGTCCGTTACGGTCAAAGGTGGTCTCGACTTCCAGTCCGCTAATTTTTCCGTCAGGCCCGGCGTTTACGTTCCGGAATTCGCTCTGGGCGATCTCACCCATCTGAGGACGCAACACATCCCACTGGCGGTGAAACTCTTGTTCGTAGTCGCTGCCATCGGGAATCACGCCGCGGCTGACCACCACGGACAGCCCGCTTTCGTCATCGCGAATAATGTTCATGCTGTTATCCTGCCAGGCAGCAGGAAAAAGGGAAAATGAACCTTCCTGGAGGGTGTATTTCATAAGTGAACTCGGGATGATTAATATTGAGAGAAACAAAAAGGCCAATCCATGTTGGCCCTTTGGCTGGCTGTTTTATTATTTACGCCATTGACCTGATTGTTCGACTAAAACATGGCTGCCTTTGCTGACAACCAATTTCACGGGTGCATACGTCACGGTATAAGCGATCTCGCCATTCTTGTAGGTTGAGCCGATTATTTTACCTGCGGGGTCGTGTAACGTTTTTCCCTTTAAGGAGATCGTACTGTTATCGCTTTTGCGCACGCCGAGATAGACCATCTGATCACATTCGCTATCAAAATGGCCGCACTTATTTATAAGAGAAATAGCGAACCTTTCGGTGTCCAGTTTTCTGGTTTCAGCGTTTTGAACCGAAGCGGCTTTACGTAACGTATAACGCTGCGGAGCATAATAATTTCCTTTTTGAGGAAGAGTAACTAAACGCCATTCCATCTCACTCCCCTTTATTTCCAGAACAGCCCGTCCGCCTGCGCCGCCAAACGATGAGTTGAACTCAACGTTCGCACGCTTTCCCGCGATCGTACCGCTAAGATTTCGCTCATCATCTTCCGGGCAGTCGATGCGGTTTCCTCTCTGGGAGATATAGCAATAAGACCCGGTGATACGGTTGCCTGATTCAGCTAACTGTAGGGTTAACGTCGAGTCGTTGCCAACCCCGCCAGCCCAAACCCCGTCAAACGCAGGTCTCGATTGGCTGTTCGCTGCAAACTGCATCGTATTGAACCTGGCGGCCCATTGCTGAATATCGGCATTAATCGGCTGACTATTATCAGATGACTTGTAATGGATAACGTTTGATTCTGGAACCACCCAGGCCGCGAAGATTTTGCCGTCAGGATTGATAACCAGCGCTGAGGCATTTTCCTGGTAGAGATCCTTTAGCCAGCCCTCAACAAACAATCCTCCACCTGGAGTGGTATGCGGTTCACCGAAGACATCAAAGTTATCAATAAAGGCCTGGTAATGATTTCCCAGCGTTTTCCTGAGAATGTCTGTCACTTCGCTATCATTAACGATGCGACTTACCGTATCGAGCTTATTGTATTGCGATAATTCAAGCGCGGTTGACGTTTCAACGACGCCTGCCAATAAAGCAGTGAACAATACGACTGCTAAATATTTTTTGGTCATAAATCACTCTGAAGAACCATTAGCGTAATTCATTGTTATTTTTACAACCTTACTGTCTTTTACCTCAAAAGAGAGTAATTTCTTACCCAATTCATAGGAAACCCACTGCTCTCCGGAATCATTTTCGACCTGGCCACCACCATAAGCTTTATTAAGTTCATTTATTGTTGAACCAATATGGATCCCGCGAACTGTTTTGCCATCCGCAGCAGTTAGCGTAATCTGCGACACAATATAATCATCAACGCTTCTCTCGGCTTTATCCCACCAAAGATTGGAACTGAATATTTCTAACCCAGACTTTTGATGCTGGAAGAATTTATAATTTGTTCCGTCAAAAGGAACCTCTCCGACAAAATGGCCTTCAACCGGTAACTCAACTTTACGTGCAACGTCATTAGTCCATCTGTCGCCCAACGCGACAGATTGATTGTTTATTTGTACAGAAAAATCGGGATTTGCTAAAAGATTATGTGATGAATTTTCAACTTCTTTATTGATTTGAGCAGTCGCCGCATAACTGTTCAAACTGCAGAACACCAGAACAGAACAGAAAACACTCAGAATTTTCTTACTCATAAGTTAATCCATTACTTAAACTTGGGAATATCATATGATAGGTTTGCCCCAGGGAAATTATCAAACATTTTCTTCATATTTGATGTTTGGGCTACAGCCCAGTTGACATCAGTTGCATACTGATGCGTTCCTGGCGAAGCTGGGTTCCATCGCATCTTATAAAGATTGTTTTGGGCATAATCCGCATTATTAATGTATTTTTCGGAAATCCATTTCGCACCACCATCTATCGCTTTTTCTGGTGAAGTCCATCCCATTTTATATGCGTAATTGGAACCTGTTTTAACGGCATTGCCATCTAAAGCGCCAATACCGTACATATTATAAACTTTTACACCGTTGACCTCGACACCTTTTGCCAGTTCACTCGCTCCGTTACCTGTTTCGAGAGCTGAATGCGAGGCCAGGTAAACTTCACTGACATTGTATTTCTTTGCTGCATCAAGATATGTTTTTTCTTGACCTTCAAGTACGCCTTTCCCTTTCAAGAAGGAAGCCATATCAGTTTCAGAAACACCTGATGAAGATGAGAGATCAAGGAACTGATATTTATCAGTTCCGGTATTGTAGTTATCGGGGTTTGCATATTTCTTAATATCATCTTCAGAGGCGTTAACAAAACCTCGTCGCGTCCACTTTTGAGGTTTAGCCTTTAAATTCTTTTGCTTATCCACCATGTCCTGCAACGAATAATCATATTCACTGGTTTTGTCTGTGCCAGTTGATGCAGCTGAATTGTTTTGCGCTGGTGCCGTTTTACCTGCTCCTCCGGCAACTCCCGCGCCGGCAGATTTTTTAGCCTGATCTGGAGAGAAATACGCCTGCACCGCCGCATCAATATCCCCTTTATGCCCCGATCCCGGCGCCGTCGTGCCCGGCTTGGTTCCCGACGTGTTCAGATGCAGCTTACCGCCCGTGGTGATATACCCATCCCCTTCGACAAAGAAGTTAAACTCTTTGCCGATCAGGTTAATCTTGCCGTTCGCGTTGAGTTCAATGGCGCTCTCACCAGAGACCAACCGCAGCTTCGTCCCGGAAGCGATAACGTACTGCTCCACCGCCGCATCCAGCTTACCTTTCCCCGTCAGGATCTCGGTGCCACCTTTCACGGCCTGGGTCTGATTCGCTTCCACGCGATGCAGCTCATTTTTCTTCACGTAATGGCTGCGCTCGCCGCCGACGCTGTGCGTTTCATCATTTTTAACGCTGGTGTCCATGTTGCGCTCGGCCTGGATCCATACCTGCTCTGCGCCCGCTTTATCCTCAAACCGCAGGGCGTTGGCATTGTCCACGGAACCGTCTTTCGTGCGGCTCATAAAGCCCATCTGCGTCGCCGCAGCTGGCAGCGCCCACGGCGGCATGCTCGCGTCGTTGTACACGCGACCGGTAATGATCGGACGGTCCGGATCGCCGTTGATAAAGTCCACCACCACCTCATCGCCCACGCGCGGGATTTGCACCCCGCCGTAGCCCTGGCCCGCCCACGCGCTCGACACGCGCACCCAGCAGGAGCTGGTGTCATCGCCCTTCGCCAGCCGGTCCCAGTGGAACTTCACCTTCACGCGACCGTATTTGTCCGTCCAGATACTCTCGCCCTTCGGCCCCACCACTTTCGCCGTCTGCGGGCCGTAGGTGCGCGGCCACGCCGTGCTCTGCGCCGGACGGTAGGCCACCGCCGACGGGATGACCGTAAAATCGGTACGGTGAATGGTCTCCCCCTCGCCGCTGGCATAGCGGTTCTCTTCGAGGTGGTAACCCGCGGCAGTAACCAGATACTCCCCGTTGTCGCTGAAGAACGGCGCGTTGGTTAAGGTGAAGGTGTGCCCGGGCGCAATCCCCGCCGCCGTGGCGGTGGCCTGAATCTGCTGGTGCTCAACCTGCCAGCGCTCCTGACGGATACGGGCATAGAACTCCCCGTGCCCCTTGTCCACAAAGCGCCCCGGCCAGTCGTACACGTTAATGCTGCCCGGCGTCGGCGACGCCGGGTTCTGCTGGGCCTGGAACAGCCACGCGTTCGGCTTGCGGAAGTCATAGTCGTCGAGGCTGTAAATCCCCGGCGTCACGCTGTCCTCCAGCGCCCACTGGCTGATGCCCTCTTCATCCGTACTGCCGCCGGACGGCGTCTGGTGGTAAGGAATAACCTCATAGCCGCTGAACGGCTGGTACTGCGTGGCGGCGTCGGTGAGCACCAGGGTGTGCTTGTCCGCCTCATGGCGGAAGTGATACGCAATCCCCTCCAGCTCCATCAGACGGCTGATGAAGTCCAGGCTCGACTCCTGATACTGCACGCAGTAGTCCCACACCCGGTAGCTGCCGGTGAGTTTGTCCTCAACGTTGACCTGATGCTCACCCAGCAGGGTTTTCACAATCTGCGGCACCGTCTGGCCCTGGAAAATACGCAGGTTACGGTCGCGCTTCATCGGCCACAGGTCCGGCTCCACCGTCAGCTGGTACACCGCATAGCGGGTGCCCGTCAGCTCAACGGCGCTGACCGCCACCCGGGTAATCTTGCCGTTTATATAGCGGGGCGTCAGCAGGCTCTGCGTCGGGATGGTCACCGTGACCGGCTGGCCCAGCAGCTTACTGCGGTCAATGCGCGCGTCCGTGCCGAGCACGGTCAGCGTCAGCGCGAACGACTCGGACATCGCCTCGCGGCCCGTCAGTTTCCAGAACAGCAGCCCCTCCACCGGGAGCTGAACGGTAATTCGGTTGAGCATAATCTTTATTCCATCTAGCTTATGCGATTCAGAAAAGAGGTTCGCATCAGTAACTGAGCGTCATTCTACGGATTCACCAGCCAGGTGCCCGGCTTGGTAATATCCAGCGTCTGGCCACGCGTTCTTCCGTTGCCCTGCAGTTCAATCTTCGCCTCACCGGCCGGCAGCTTGAGCGATGCATAGCCGTTGGTTCCCGGGCGCAGCGCTTTTGGCTCGCCGTTCACTTTCAGCGTTTCGCCGTCGAGGATGCGGATATAGACCAACGCAACAGGGCTCGCGGCAGGCGGTGGCGTCTGCTGTGCCGTCGCCGGTTCGCTCACCTTCGCCGTTTCTGGCTTCACGTCTGGGGCGTTCGCGGCGGTTTCGGTTGGACGCGTCTCTGCCGGTGCCTGCGCAGCCTGCTCTGGCGCATCTTTGCCGCCGCTGAACAGCATCGCGCCAGCGACAACGCCGACCAGCACGCCTGCGGCAACCATGCCTGGGATCCTGTAGCGACGCCAGTCGAGCAGCGACGCCGGCTGTTCTTCCTCCACCGGTACCAGCATGGTGCCGGGCTTTTTCGCCGTCAGCACGTCGTTAATCCCGGCGACCGGCATCTCTATCAGCGCGGCGAACTCATCGATGGACTGTGGACGGTCCTCCATGTGCAGCGCCAGCGCGCGGTCAATGGCCTGCAGCAGCGGAATGGAATAGCCCTGCGGCATGATTTCCACCAGCGGTTTGCAGGTATCCTGAATCGAGCGCACCACGCTGACCGGCGGCGGAGAACCCACAATCAGGGTACGCAGCACGGCGCCGAGGGCGTAAATGTCCGTCCACGGGCCCTGCTCGCTTTCGTTGTCGTCGGTGTACTGCTCAATCGGCGCAAAGCCCGGACGCAGCATGGTTTCCGTTTCGTCGGATAGGTTACCAATCGTGCGGCGCGCGGAGCCGAAATCGAGCAGCACCGGCAGGCCGTTATCCTGAATCTGGATGTTATCCAGAGAGATATCGCGGTGCAGGTAGCCTTCGTCGTGGATGGTCTTGATCGCACCGAACAGCATCGGCAGCGTGCGGCGGATCCAGGCCTCGTTGATCAGCTCCGGCTTTTCCTCGCGCAGGCGCGAAAGCGTGGTGCCGCTGTAAAACAGCGTCCCCATGTAGGCCGTGTCGTTTTGCACCCAGAAGCGCAGAACGTGCAGCAGGTTCGGGTGGTTAAAGCGCGCCAGCAGACGGGCTTCCTGGATAAAGCTGTTCAGGCCTGCGGAAAATGCTTTGCCAAAGCGCTCGCTGCGCAGCACCAGGGTCATGTCGTCGCCGCGTACGGCGAGCGAGGAAGGCATAAATTCTTTGATAGCGATAGTGCGTTCGAGCTGGTGATCCCACGCGCGATAGACAATGCCAAAACCGCCGCCGCCGATCACCTCTTTGATTTCAAACTCGTTGAAGCGGTACCCGACCGGGAGCGCGTTTGGGACAGTCCGATTGTTATCATTATCCGTCATCTTTTACAGTTCTCTTGATGATTATTACGCGGCAAACTGACAGTGAAACTCGCCCTGCTCGCAGGTGACGTGCAGACGTCGGTACTGTTCGTCGCTGCGGCTGGCGGTAAGTAAGATCTGGCTCATCTGAGGCAGCAGGGTGTTGGTCAGAATAGCATCCACCATGCGGCCGCCGGACTCCACCTCGGTGCAGCGCTGAACAATCTGTTCCACCACGCTGTCGTCAAACTCAGAAATAATGCTGTGATTCTCCTCCAGACGACGCTGAATACGCTTAAGCTGCAGGCGAACAATCTGCCCCAGCATCTCGTCGCTGAGCGGGTAGTACGGCACCACCAGCAGACGGCCCAGCAGCGCCGGTGGGAACACCTCCAGCAGCGGCTGGCGCAGCGCGCCGCTTAAGGCCTCAGGCTCCGGCATGAGGTCCGGATCGGCGCACATGGCGCTAATCAGCTCGGTGCCGACGTTGGAGGTCAGAATAATAATGGTGTTGCGGAAATCAATATGGCGCCCCTCGCCGTCTTCCATCCAGCCTTTGTCAAAGACCTGGAAGAAGATCTCGTGGACGTCCGGGTGCGCTTTCTCAATTTCGTCCAGCAGCACGACGCTGTATGGACGGCGGCGGACGGCCTCGGTTAATACCCCGCCTTCACCATACCCTACGTACCCCGGAGGCGCACCTTTTAAGGTGGAGACGGTGTGCGCTTCCTGGAACTCGCTCATGTTGATTGTGATGACGTTCTGCTCGCCGCCGTACAGAGATTCGGCGAGCGCCAGCGCGGTTTCGGTTTTACCGACGCCGGACGGACCGCACAGCATAAAGACGCCCACCGGCTTGTTCGGGTCGTCCAGCTTCGCCCGCGAGGTTTTCACGCGGCGGGCAATCAGGTCCAGACCGTGACGCTGGCCGATAACGCGCTGGTTCAGCGTGTCGGCAAGGTTGAGTACCGCGTCGATCTCGTTTTTCACCATCCGGCCCAGCGGGATCCCGGTCCAGTCAGAGACCACCGCGGCAACCACGTTTTCATCCACAGCTGCAAACAGCAGCGGTTCATCGCCCTGAAGGGCGTTCAGCGCCTGCTGCTGCTCCGCCAGCTGGCCGCGCAGCTCGGCGCTATCTTCATCACCCGCCGCGAACAGCGCCGCGCGCAGGCGAATAATTTCCTGCACCAGGCTGCGTTCTTCTTCCCAGCGCAGGGCCAGGGCTTCGCGTTTTGTTTCATACGCGTCGCGTTCGGCGCGTAACGTCGTCACGCGCTCGGCGTCACCGGCCCCCACGCGCGCTTCGCGTTCAGCAATCTCAATTTCCACGTCCAGCGCGGCAAGGTGGCGCAGGCAGTCTTCCAGCTGCGCAGGCGGCGCGCTCTGGCTCACCGCGACGCGGGCGCAGGCGGTGTCGAGCAGGGCCACGGCTTTGTCCGGCAGCTGACGCGCCGGGATGTAGCGGTGGGACAGCTTCACCGCCGCGCTGACCGCTTCGTCGAGCAGCAACACCTGGTGGTGCGTCTCCAGCGGCGACACGGTGCTGCGCAGCATCAGAATGGCTTTCGCTTCGTCCGGCTCGTGAACCTGCACCGTCTGGAAACGACGGGTCAGCGCCGGATCTTTCTCAATGTACTTTTTGTATTCTGCCCAGGTGGTGGCGCCGATGGTGCGCAGCTGGCCGCGCGCCAGGGCTGGCTTCAGCAGGTTCGCCGCATCGCCGGTCCCCTGCTGGCCGCCTGCGCCAATCAGGGTGTGGATCTCATCGATAAACAAAATGATCGGCGTGGCGCTGGACTGGACTTCGTTAATGAGCGCCTGCAGACGGGCTTCAAACTCGCCTTTCATGCCTGCACCGGCCTGAAGCATGCCGATATCCAGCAGCCACAGCTGAATGTTCTGCAGCGGCTCCGGCACGTCGCCGTCGGCGATACGCAGCGCCAGCCCTTCCACCACCGCCGTTTTCCCGACTCCGGCCTCCCCGGTCAGCAGCGGGTTGTTCTGACGACGGCGCATCAGGATATCGACCATCTGGCGGATCTCCTCGTCGCGCCCGACAACCGGGTCAATCTTCCCTTCGCGGGCGCGGGCGGTCAGGTCCTGACCGTACTGGGCCAGCGTCCCCTGTGCAGCCGGAACCGCCCCCGCCGGTGCGTCGACGGCGGCAGCGGCCTGCTGCGTCTCTTTGCTGTTGGCGCAGATGGTATCGAACTGCTCAATCAATACCTCGACGTTAAGGCGGGTGAACTGCGCCGAAATGCTTTTCAGCACGTTGGCCAGGTTCCAGGTTTTGAGTATGCCGATCAGCAAATGGCCGCCGCGAATGCGGCTGACGCCAAACTTCAGCGAGCCGAAGACCCAGGCGCGCTCCACGGCGCTGTCGATATGCTCGGAGAGATCGGAAACGGAACTCGCCCCGCGCGGAAGCACATCCAGCGCGGCAACGATATCGCGCGTCAGCTGCTGCTCGTCGAGGGCAAAGTGGCGGATGACCTGCTGCAGATCGCCATCCTGCTGCTGCATCAGCTGATGCAGCCAGTGCACCAGCTCAACATAGGGGTTGCCGCGCAGCTTGCAGAACGCAGTGGCGCTTTCCAGAGAGGTAAATAGCAGCGTATCCAGTTTGCCGAAAAGCACGGCACGGCTAATTTCTGACATGTTAGTTTCCATTAACAATGATTCGGTAGACGGAAGGATTACCGCTCTGCGCGATACACCAGATCGCCGCGCGGGACAGGCTGCGGCTGAAGGCCCAGCCAGGTGTTATAGCCTAATCGCCCATGACTGCCGAGCGTGGCGCCCTGCACCGCGTCTGCGCGCAGGATCACCCGCGTTTCCCATTCAAACTCCACACCGGCGTACTGACGCACCCAGTCGCGCAGCTCGGTGACCCACGCTTCACCCGGCAGAAAGCGGTTGTACTCCTCCGCGCTCAGCGGGCCAATCTCGATGCGAAACTTATGCTGCACGTCGCGGACGGCGACGCCAAGAAAGGCGGACTCACCCATGCGCGGCATGCGGCGTCCTTCCCCAAGCTGCGCCTGCTCGCGCGTGGAGAGCGGCATCCACTGCGGCACGTTGCTGACCAGTTTGACCGGCGCCTTAAAATAGCTGCGCAGGATCTTCTCCAGCCCCTCCGGATCCCGCCCGTGACGGGTCAGGTGCCCGGCGTGGGTAAAGCGCGCGTGTGAGCTCAGGCTGCCGTTTTCCATTTGACCCGGCTGGCCCATACCAATCAGCGACGCCAGATAGCCCTCAAAGCGCTTGTTATCGGCGCGATCCAGCGAGACGGTGGGCTGCGCATCCGCCCAGGCGCGGTAAAACAGCAGCGCCAGACGATGGTGGAACAGATCGGCAAACGCGCTCAGGCTGGTGTCCTGATGATGATAAATACGCTCGCGGGCGTACTCGGTCATGTGGACCGGCAGCGGGCCGTTCGGGCCAAACAGGCCGAAGCTGAGGATAGACACCTCATGCAGCCCGCTCTCTTCCCGCTGACGCACCCTGGCCAGCGTCGACGGGGCAAAACTCATCGACGGCTGCTGGCCGATGCGCAGCGGTTCAAATTTTGGCAGCGGCGCGCGGCCCAGCGGATAGCGCTCGCCGCCCTGGGCATCAATGCGCCTTAACAGCTGAAACAGATCGTAGCGCCAGGGCGTCTCGCGGACGCCGTGCCAGAACGCATCCGGCAGCTTCGTCAGGCGATGCACGCGCAGCGGTGCAGTGGCGGCGTCACTCATATCAGCGCCCTTTTACCCATGCGCGGCGCCCAGTAGCCAATCTCGCCGCGCTGCTGACTTTTCAGGGTGAACTCGGTGAAGCTGTTGATAGAGACCAGACGGGCAAAGAGGCGCTCCATCACGCTGCCGAAGAGCCACGGGCTGGCCCCCGAAAAGGCTCGCTCATCCACCGTCAGGGTAATGCCGATCCCGCGGGCGAACACCACCGGGCCGGGTTCAGGCACGCGGCGGTGAACCGGCTCCAGCACGCAGTGGCGAACGCCCTCCACCTGACGCGCCACGGGCGTTTCGGCCAGGTTGGCGTACAGCCCTAACAGCTGGCGCAGCGCGGCAGCCCCCTCCTCATTGTCACTGTCCATCAGGCTGAGGTAGTTCATCTGCAGCTGGCTGATAAGCCGCCAGGTGCTGAACCCTTCCGCCAGCGCCGGACGCGGCGGCGTCGGCCCTTTACGCAGGGTGAGGGATTTCACCGGCATGGAGTCAGCCATAATGAACTCCCCGAGCTCCTGCTGCAGCATCAGCGGCAGGTCGCGGCTGGTGCAGAGCACCTCGGCAGAGATATAGCGCAGGTTTTCCTGCCACGGCGCGTGCTGTTCATCCACCAGCGAGACAAAGACCTCCGAGCCGATATAGCCGGTACGGGTGCCGTAGCGCAGGGCGTGCTCGGACAGCACGCGCTGCTCGCGTCGCAGGGAAAAATAGGCCCCGTAGTTGCCCGCATCGCCGCTCCAGGTGCTCCAGAACGGACGAAACGTCTGGTCATCACGCTGGCCGTCCGCGCTGCCATAGATTTTTTTTACCGCGTAGATTTCATAATCCAGCGGACGGATGTTATCGACCACCAGATGGTATTCATGCTGACCGTCATTTAGCTTCTGCCGCGCCGCAACTTTCGGGAACAGGTTGATGACCGGGGTGCAGTGCAGCGCCAGATGGCTGGCATCGACCACGCGCTCCAGCTGTTCATCCGACTTATCCAGCAGGATGAAGATGTCGAAGGCTTTTTCTTCTTCACAGCGCTGGATCAGCGTGCTCAGGCCGCTGAGGCTAATGAAGCGGAAACGGGCCGGAAACGCGAAATACTCCTGCAGCAGGCGATAGCCGTCAAAGTTACGCAGATCGTCCGGAAGCAGCGCCTGGTCAGGCTCAAATCCCTCCTGGCGCAGCGCGTCCGTCGCCAGCAGCTGTCGCTGCGGCTGCGGGCTGACCGTCTGACAGACGATCCCGGCGTGGTGCTCCATCACCAGCTCCAGCAGCTTCAGCGCCTCGATATCCGGACCGGCGAGGAAAAATTCCAGACGGTCGAAGTCCAGGTGCCCGAGATGTTGCGGGCCGTCGCAGGCGATGCGGATCCGCAGGGCGCTGCCGATCCCCCGCTGGCTCAGACCCAGCTGTGCGAGCGGCAAATCGGCGGGGACTCCGCCCAGCTCAACCTTGTCGATTTTCAGCGGCAGCAGGTTGACCTCGTGCGCCGTGGTATAGCTGCAGGTCACGCCGGTTTTTTTCAGCGCCAGGCTGTCCATCATGGTGCCGCGCGGCACGATGAAGCCCTTGCTCAGGTCGCCCCGGCTGCTGTCGGGCAGAATCTCCGCAATCGCCATCGACGGCGTGGGCGCAAGATAGTTCGGCGCAATCATCTCCAGCAGACGCTGGGAGAAGCGCGGAAACTCCGCGTCCATTTTCATCTGCACGCGGGAGGTCAGGAAGGCGAACCCTTCCATCAGACGTTCGGTATACGGGTCCGCCACGTCGATGCCGCGCATGCCCAGCCGTCCGGCAACTTTCGGGTAGCGTTCGGCAAACTCGGCCCCCATTTCGCGCAGGTAGGCCAGCTCACGGTTGTAGTATTCGAGCAGTTTACTTTCCATGATTACCCCGCATCTTTCAGTTCAAAATGGCCGTTTTCCAGATCGACATCGGTGCGAAACAGAAACTCCAGCGGGTACGGCACGCACCATAAACGCCCTTTGATCTCGATGGAGAGCACGTTGTGCAGATCCAGCGAGGAGGTATCCGACACGCAGCGGACCTGCAGCCCCTGCGGCAAAATGCGTGGTTCAAAATTGATGATGGCCTCGGTGAGCTTGCGCTGAATGTCGTGCCATTCGATGTCCGACATTCTTTTCCCGGCCAGGGGCGCGACGCCGAAATTAACCACCGAGCGGCTCACGTGCGGTAACGCGCTTAAATCGCCGGAGGCATCGTGGTTGATGGTATTAAACAGCCACTGCAAATCGCGCAGCACATTGCGGCGCAGGGCGGCGTGGGTGATCAGATTGCTGTTGGCCGACTCACGCTTTTTTTCCGGGTCGTTATCAGTGAGGCGATCGAGCAGCGAGGGCTGCATTTTGTCGCGCGCCCCCACCTTCTCCTGCCTGCTGCGGGCTTGCCAGCCGCTGCGCAGCAGATCGCCTTCGCCAGCGGGATTACTCATCGGCTCCATCCGTCGCAAACGTCACGAGGCTTAAGGACAGCAGCGGGCTTTCGCTTTGCTCGCTCAGCCAGGCCTTCTGGCCCTGGCCTTCATAGAGCGTGCCGTCAGTATCGAGCGGGTGCCAGTCGGTGGTCCGCCCGAGTTTAACCGCGTCAGAGGCATCGGCCGCAAACGGGTAACGCGCCGGGATCTGGCACACCTGCTCCGTCCCGTCCGTCAGGCGCACCAGCGCGTGACGCCAGACCAGGTCGGTCACGCTGGCAGGCGCCTGGAAACGGATCTCCGCGATAGCGTTAAACGGCAGCCAGAAATAGCGCCCGTTGACGATAGTTTCGCACACCGGGCCGAGACGGGCATCGCCGTCCATCAGCCAGTCAAAGGCCTGCGTCTCCTCGTTTTCGAGGGTAATCTGGCCGGGGGTGGCCTGCGCCTGTTCAAGGGCTTCCAGACGCAGCGCCTGCGCGCGCTCGCCCTCCTCGCTCAGCGCCGCCGCAAGGGTGGTTAGCCACGACCACTGGGTTTCAGGCATCGCCGGACGCGCCTGTCCCGCCATCACCTGCGCGCGCTGCAGCTCGCCCTGAATGGACTGCTCCAGCAGCGTGACGGTGGGTTTCGCCTGCGGCTTCAGCGCCAGCCAGCTTTTCAGCTGGGTCAGGGCACGCGTCCAGTTGCCGCTCAGGGTTAAAAACTGCACGAACGCGGCGCGGAGGTCGGCATCCGCCGGACGGGCTTTGATTTCTGCTTCCAGACGCGCGAGCGCGTCGTTGAGCGACTCACCCGCCAGGTGTTGATAGAGCGTATTCATCGCCATTCCTTAATTTGCCGCGCGCCATGCGCCAACGGCCGGATCGCGCAGCTGAGGACGCAGGGTGTCAATCAGCACGATATTCAGCGGGGTGCCGGGTGCCACCCAGGCGCTCCAGGTTTTTTTCACCGCCGCGATACGCGCCTGCAGTTTTGCATCGTCGCTGGCGGTTTCACGGGAGATCTCCACCGCGACGGTGCCGTTGCTCTTCCAGCTGTTCAGGGCGCTGTCGTAAGGCAGGATCATCCAGCTCTGGTCGCTGTTTGGGGTGCTGAATACCATGCGCTCTTTGTTGACGGAGGTGATCAGCGCGTTTTCCGGGTCGGCGCTCTGATTCAGCCCGGTTACCGGGAAGCCATGAATGTACGTTACCGCCATCTCTTTCTGCCCGCCGTTGCGGGACTGCGACACAACGGTGTGTCCGCTCAGCCAGCTGCCGTTGCCGCAGCGGGTGGTGTCAGAATCCGGAATGAAGAGCGCCGGTGCAGAGGCGCCCCCTTCCCAGAAGGTGCGCAGGTGGCAGCCGTCCTGCAGGGTAAACTCCTGCCACGGCGTACGGTCGGCGGCAACGGTGCGGGAAGCCACGTTCTGATCGGGCGGCAGTAACGCGCCGCTGGCTGGGGTGGCGGTGACGGTCGCAGCAGGCGCGGCCTGCTCCTGTTTCACCACCAGCGCCCAGTCCTGCGCTTTGCCAGCCGTGCCCTGCGCCAGCGTGGTTCCCGCCGGATCGTTGAGCGTCCAGCTGAGTTTATTGACTTTGCTGCACTGGTGTTCCAGCAGTGCGCCAAGACGCGGCACAAAGTTCTCCAGCACGGAGACGTCTTTCTTGCCGTTCGCCACAATGCGCAGCGCCACCTCAGGCTTACACCAGCTCTGCGGCGTGTTGTCTTTGATGTTGTCGATCCAGATATCCAGCTTCTGCGCAGGAGACTGCACGATGCGGAAATTTTCAGCCTGCGCGGTAGAGGTCGCCGCCAGAAGTGCCAAACCCGATAGCCAAAGTTTCATATCGTTCCTTGTGTGTCTAATCAGTTCCGCAGGGAAGAAATTGTGCTGCGTCAGAGAGAGTGTGCAGCAAAGTGGTGTCCTGAGGGTTGCCCATCCATACCGCCAGGGCAGTATAGTTATCCTGGGCATTCCCCTCCTGCTCGCCATTCTTTTGAATGATTTGATTCATTAAGGTCAGCCACTCCTGCGGCGTATTCACCATATGCAGCGACTGCTTCATTTGCTCTTCGCTGACGCCGTGCCAGAACCCGTCGGTGCAGAGTAAAAAGGCATCGCCGTCTTCAACCTGCACCACGTCGCTGTAGCTCGCTTCCGGCCCGCCGTTTTCAATTCCCAGCGCCAGATAGAGCAGATTGCTGTTCAGGTTGTCGGTCTGATGCCCGGCATCTTTCATCTGCTGCACCAGGCTGTGGTCGGTGGTCACATGCCACAGCCATCCCCGGCGGAACAGGTACAGGCGGCTGTCTCCGGCATGGGCCCAGTAGGCCAGCCCGTAATCACGGTCAATGAACAGGCTAACCAGCGTCGTGCCCATCCGGCGATAGTCCTGAACGGCCTGCTGTTCGCTGAGAATAGTGCGATTCGCCGTCTGCACGTAGTCGCGAATATGCTGCGCATTAAGATGTTTGTCGCCATCAAAGCGGGAGATAATGCTGTTGCGGGCCAGCGCGGCGGCCACTTCGCCGCCCGGCAGCCCCGCGATGCCGTCGCAGACGACAAAGCAGGCTGAACGTTCCCCAATGGTTTCTCCCGTCTGATCCTGGTTGCTGGCGCGCGTCCCCTGGCGGGAGAGAGAAGCCGTTGCGATATTCATTTGTCTTCCGATCCGCTCTGTGAGTCTTTGTACTGATTGACCTCCATGTCATACGCATGAAGGAAGGCCTCGCCGAACAGGGTGTGGAAGTCGTCCTCAATCTCGCCCGCCGTCTCGCCATAGCTGCGAACAAAGTAGTCCCACAGGGCGGCTTTGCGGCTGCCCGGCAGCGCCAGACGCGAGGTCATGCCGTTCTGCTTCGCCTGCTCTTCCAGCTGTTCCGGGTTAAAGGACTGCAGCATCGCGGCAATAATGGCGCGGATGCCGGAGATCATGCCCAGCTGGTGCGCCTGCAGGTCGATCAGCGCGTCGCGCACGGATTTGGTCGGCGGCATAAAGCCCGGCATCGGGGTGCCGAACATCTGGATTAACACGGTTTTGCCGGTCGGCAACAGCTTGAACGGGTTGTTGGCATCGTCCAGCACCATGGTCATGTCGGCTTTTACGCCGCGCTTGAGAATGGAGCGCGAGGAGAGCAGCGCCACGGTCCCCTGGGAGAACATGCCGAGGATCTGCCCCAGTTGACGCATATTTTCACGGTCAAACTGCGGAACGGGCTGCATTTCGCTCAGCCCCATCCCCTCCAGCAGCGCCTCCAGCAGCTCGCCCTGCAGCACTTCGCCCTTCTCACCGCTGTTTGCCGTGGCGGTTGGGGCGGCGGCGTTATTGACCGGATCGATGCGCAGGCGGCCCTTCGGTGCCTGTGCGCTGCTGCGCGCAACGGCCTGTGGCGTCGGCATGGTGAAGCCAGCGTAATCCGGTCGCGCGGGTTCCTCTTCAGCACGCGGTTCTTCCTGCGGCTCAGGGGCGAACAGCGGAGAATCGGCCAGCGCGTCCTCTTCCTGCTCAGGTTCCGGCACGGGGGCTGGCTTCTCGTTAATCACGTCATCCGGATGGGTTAACGGCGCGCCGCCCATCAGCCCGAGCGGGTCGTCATTACGCGCGGCTGGCGCGCTGGACTTACCGCCAAACAGGGCCAGCGGATCGAGCTCATCCGTCCCCTCTTCGTTCGGGGCTGGCTGGGTCTCAACCGGCGGTACCAGCGTGGAAGGCGTAGCGTCGTCAAAAATGCTCTCTTTTTTAAACAGCGCTTCGTCGCTGAACAGCGAGTCCGGATCGACATGCTTACGTTCGAGCGTGGGATCGCTGTCGTTGAACATCGCCAGCGGATCTTCGGCGTTACGCTCCGGGGCTGCAGGCTGGGAGAACGGATCGTGCGATGCCGCAGGCTGCGGTTTTGTACGGTTACTGGAGATGCTGTCGGAGATGGAGAACTCCTGCATCAGGCTATCCCAGATCTCCGTTGGCACGGCGGTCGGTTCGGCTTTCCCACGCGGTGCGGCGCTCGCCGGTTTCGGCTGCTGCGCAGGCGCAGGGGCGACCGTCGGACGCGCCTGCTGGTGCAGGCTGGCCGCCATGCGGCTTACGGGCTGCGTATCGTGGATCAGTTCGGTCACTTCGATACGGTAGTCATCAATACCGAGAATATCGCCATCCTGCAGCTCAACCTGACGTCCCCGCTCCAGCGGAATGTCATTTAATACCACGCGGGTAACGCTGCCACGGTTAGTGACGCGGCATTCGCCCTGAGCGTCAACGTGAACAATGGCCTGCAGACGAGAGATGGTGCGGTCATTGTCCGGCAACACCAGATTGTTATCCGTACCGCGCCCAATGGTGCCGCCCGGGGCGTAAAAATCACAGCTGCTTTGCGGCGGCTGATGACCGGGTTTCGTAGAAATAATCGTGAATCGCATGGCGTATTCCTGCTGGTATGATTAGCGCTCAAACGCTGCCGCTCTCGGGGCGAGAACGGCGGCGTTTGGGGTTAACACATTCTATTCAGTCTGCGTAAGCTTAAACTGGCCTGAGGGACCTTCTTGTAAGGTGAAGCGGGCCGCATAGCGAATAGAATCGTTTTTCCCTGACACCTTCAGAGCAACATCATATTCTCCGGCTTGCCACGCAATCCCCTGCCACTGGTGACACTGTTGGGTCGTTAACGTCACTTCAGGGCTAAACGTTGACGGCGGCGATACCGCTTTCCATTCATTTCCCGCGCGTTTCATTATGGTGGGCGAATGGCTGGTGACAGGCGCGTCTAACCCGGAGTTAGCGGGAATAGCAAAGCAGGGTTCGTTGTTCTTTAGCGTAACCGAAAGCGACTGATATTGTGCAGGATGAGATACGCAGGCACTCACCGTTAATGCGATTGCTACAACACTGAGTAACTGTTTCATAACCATACCCGCCGGTCTTTAGGATTTTGAATAAACAACGATAATACCTGCAGGTATTTATCCTTCAGGTCGGGGCCGATTATTCCCTCAAACCCAGCAATGTTCCGGAAATCACCCAGGCCGTAATTTATCAAATAATAAAAATCTGAAATGATAGAAGCCTGCTGCTCCATACCAAAGTCCGATAGTTTTTTATCGGGGGGCAGAGAATAATTATAACTTGCTGCCCAACTGAATGCACCTCGGGTTCGAACATTCATTCCAATCTGATGCTGCAATACATGCACCATTTCGTGAATAAACCAGTGTTTATATCGCGGAACCTCTATTGAGAAGTCATCCCGATAATGCGGCTCGCGAAAATAGAGCTCACCATTGGGGGTCATCGCGACATCTGTCGACTGCATATTAAACGGCAAATAGCTTTTATTATGGACTTTAACTTCTGAATACTTTATTGCGTCACTAAAAACCGAGCGCGCCAGTGCTATTTCGCCAATGGTGAGAGGACGGGCGCCTCCTTCCTGCAAACTTGCCATGCTATCTTCCTTCCCGGTTGATAATGACCGGGGAAAACTCCCCGGCCACATACGCAATTACGCTTCTTTGTTTTCTTTGATGTTCCAGCCAGCGCTGCTTTCAGCACCCTTACCACCCGACGTGGTCTGCTCCCAGTACTGCTGTTTCACTTTCGCAGCCTGGAATGCATAGGTCACACCAACGGTATCGCCGTTGTCAGCACCGGTATACTGAACAGAGGTCACCAGCACATCTTCCAGCGTGATGCGGGAGTATTCCACCTGCTGGCCGCCCGCTTTACAAACGGACAGCTCAACTTTGGTCAGGTGTTTACCGCTGGCGCAGTGTTTCAGGATAGCGGTGGTGGATTTGTCGATCAGCGCGTTAACGTGCAGGTCGTTAAAGTTAACTTTACCGGCACCGCCGCCACCGCCAACGCTCATATTACCTGGCTGGGAAGCGCCCCAGGAGAAGGAGGTAATATCAGTCCAGCCGGTGTGGTTAGAATCTTTAGATTCGCCCGTAACACCCTCGACCTTCAGAAACATATCAATAGCCATAATATCTACTCTTCGTGGATGAACAATATTGCTTTCGAAAAAGCACTTATATGGCAAACAGGAAAGCATGGGGCTGAATAAAACCGTCCATATTTTACCTCTGCCTCACATCAAATGACCCGTGTCATTTGACAGTCTTACATTCCCCCTGAATGAACGGAAAGAATGTGAAGTCTTTTACTACTGCGGGTTATCCTGAATCCAGGTACGTTCAGGATCGCCTAAGATGACCTGCGGAACCAGTTTGTTCAGCTCATCGCTATGATAAAGACGTAAACAGTTTAAGGTTACGCCTTTGACATCGGGTTTTCGCTCTGAATGAAAAACGTTAATTTGATTTTTATATTTTCCGATGAGGGCATCCACTTTATCAGTGCCATTTTCGGCATCAAAAGGTATCCACTCAATGAATGCACTTGCACTGCGGGCCGCATCAGCAGAAAACTGGCTGCCTTTATCTGCCACCTGCGCAAGGCATCGCGCCAGAACTAAATCTTTTAAAACCTGCCGGTATGTTTGCTGATGATAAAAATCAGGATAGTTATTCCCGGCACACACATAAGAGGTCATAAATACGAGGAAAAAACAGAAACGTTTCACCTTAATATCCTTTGCCATAGGATCCGCAGCGCATCAGTCCGCGTAAAATGCTAATTTTTCTCTTTCCGTTTTTCTGCGACAACGTATATCCCTATCGCTAATGCATTAAGTCCAGCGCATAGAAATGCATGCATTGCGATTCGCGGGAAATCTGCCGGCCAGTCAAAGATAAACAAATAGTAGCCGGATACCGTCACAAACAGCATGAATGAAATTATTAGCAACGTATAAATGGCTAAATAGCTGATGAATTTTCGTATTAACGCTGTCAGAGTCAAATTCATTAGCTATCTCATATTCACCGAAATGTAGCCGGCCCAATGGGCCGGCTACATTTATCACGCGTCTTTCGTCTTCAGCGACGGCAGTTTAGATACCAGGCGCAGAGAAACGGTCAGACCTTCCAGCTGGTAGTGCGGACGCAGGAAGAACTTCGCGGCGTAGTAGCCCGGGTTGTCCTCAATCTCCTGCACCTGCACTTCCGCAGCCGCCAGCGGTTTGCGGGACTTGGTCTCCTGGGAGGAGTTCGCCGGGTCACCGTCTACGTAGTTCATGACCCAGTCGTTCAGCCAGCGCTCCATCTCTTCGCGCTCGCGGAAGGAGCCGATTTTGTCGCGCACGATGCACTTCAGGTAATGCGCAAAGCGGCAGCAGGCGAACAGGTACGGCAGACGGGAGGCCAGACGCGCGTTGGCGGTGGCATCCGGGTCGTGGTACTCGGCCGGTTTTTGCAGCGACTGCGCGCCGATAAAGGCAGCAAAGTCGGAGTTTTTACGGTGAACCAGCGGCATAAAGCCGTTTTTCGCCAGCTCGGCTTCACGACGATCGCTGATGGCGATCTCGGTCGGGCACTTCATGTCCACGCCGCCGTCATCGCTCGGGAAGGTGTGGCACGGCAGGTTTTCCACCGCCCCGCCGGACTCCACGCCGCGAATCGAGGTGCACCAGCCGTACTCTTTGAAGGAGCGGTTGATGTTGGCGGCCATCGCGTACGCGGCGTTCGCCCAGGAATAGCTGTTGTGGTTCGCGCCGTCGGTCTGCTCTTCAAAGTCAAAGCTGTCGACCGGGTTGGTGCGAATGCCGTACGGCAGGCGCGACAGGAAGCGCGGCATCACCAGGCCCAGATAGCGGGCATCTTCGGATTCACGCAGTGAACGCCAGGCGGCGTATTCGGTGTTCTGGAAGATCTTGGTCAGGTCGCGCGGGTTGGCCAGCTCCTGCCAGGACTCCATCTGCATCACGCCCGGTGCGGTACCGGTAATGAACGGACAGTGTGCCGCAGAACCGATGCGCGCCATTTCGCCCAGCAGCTCAACGTCCTGCGGGCTGTGGTCGAAGTAGTAGTCGCCCACGATGCAGCCAAACGGCTCGCCGCCGAACTGACCGTACTCCTGCTCGTAGATCTTCTTGAAGATCGGGCTCTGGTCCCAGCCCACGCCCTTGTAGCGCTTCAGGGTGCGACCAAGCTCCTGCTTGGAGATGCTCATAAAGCGGATCTTCAGCATCTCGTCGGTTTCAGTGTTGTTTACCAGGTAGCTCAGGCCGCGCCAGGCGCTCTCCAGCTTCTGAAACTCTTCATGGTGAATGATCTGGTTCACCTGCTGTGACAGCTGTTCGTCGATACCGGCAATCAGGTTCTGAATGGTGCGGTAGGTATCGTTCGAGAAGGTGACGGTATTTTCCAGCGCCTGCTGCGCCAGGGTTTTGACCGCGCTTTCGACGGCGGAACGGGCCTGGTCGGTTTTCGGGCGGAACTCTTTGTTCAGCAGCGCGCTGAATTCATCCTGGCTGAACGCCTGACCCGCCTGCTGCTCGTGTTGTTGAGTCTGGTTGCTCATCGATTATTCCTCGCTACCTTTCGCGCTTTCGTCATTTTTCGGCAACTGGCTCAGGGATTTGAGCAGCGTCGGATCCTGCAGAATTTTTGCGATCAGCTCTTCCGCACCGTTTTTACCGTCCATATAGGTCAGCAGGTTGGAGAGCTGGGTGCGCGCTTCCAGCAGCTTGTTCAGCGGCTCAACCTTGCGGGCCACCGCGTCCGGCAGGAAGTCGTCCATGCTGTCGAAGGTCAGATCCACGTTGAGCTTACCTTCGCCGGTCAGGGTGTTGTCCACCTGGAACGCCACGCGCGGCTTCAGCGCCTTCATGCGTTCGTCAAAGTTGTCGATGTCAATTTCGAGGAATTTACGCTCGTCGACGGCCGGCAGGTTTTCCACCGGTTTGCCGACCAGATCGGCCATAACGCCCATCACAAACGGCAGCTGAATTTTACGTTCTGCACCGTAGATCTCTACGTCATACTCGATCTGCACGCGGGGGGCACGGTTACGTGCGATGAATTTCTGCCCACTGTTACTCATTGCCATGATGTTCTCCATCAAAGATGCGCGGTGAAGGTGAAACGCCAGGCTCCATGCCTGACGTCATAATGCCTGGACGCGCTATTCGCGGCGCCCAAAGATGTTTTCCAGTTGGTTAACGCCGTCTGGCGCCAGGTCGCGAATAATGTCCATAAAGTTAAGTTCTGACAGCCGCTGCACCCGTTCAATCATCAGCGGTGCGGGGTGGCTCGGTTCGTACTGCGCAAAATACTGCTTCGCTTTTTCCAGCATCAGCTGGGCGTCGGCGCGGCTGGTGACCTGCACGCTGCGCCAGTCGGTCACCGGCTGAACGGGCTGCGTAGCCGTCGGCTGCTGCTCAGTCTGGGGTTCAGCCTGCGCATCACGGTTCGGCAGCAGCTTGCTGATGTCGGTCACCTGACAGGCGCTGGCCACCAGCCCCACGGTTTTCAGCAGCTGCTCCATCTCCGGCACGCCGCTTTCACCGAGATGCCCGATGAGCAGCTCGCGAATGGCCAGCAGACGTTCGTTAATGACGATGACCGCGGCGGTCCCCGGCTGGTCGCCGCGGGCCAGCTCGTCAATCAGCCGCGGGCGCCCGCCGGGATAGTCCGGACATTCGGTTTTACTGCCGTCCAGCAGCGCCTGGGCATCCCGCAGCGAAATTTCATCGCCGTTTGAACGCAGCAGCGAGGCGTTGCGTACCGCGACCGTCAGGTCAGATTTATCACTCAGCCCGGCGAGAGCGTTGATGCGGTAGAACGGGTCGGTTTCACCGTACTCTTCGAGCAGTGGATAGAGCGGCTCCCAGTAGCGGGCGATCGCCTCCTGCACCAGCAGCAATCCGTCCGCGTAGCCCGCCAGCCCGCGACGGCGGGTCCAGGCATGGGTTAACGCCAGCAGGACGCGAAGATCTTTGGTGCGGGTCAGCAGGCTGGTGGCGTATTTTTCGACCGTGTTCCAGTCAGCAGGCTCCGCCGGGATGATGGTGTCGCCAAACTGCTGTTCCGCTTTCCCAAGGCTTGCCTGGTTCATCGCCTGGAAGTCAGCGTCGTACTCCAGGTTTTCGCCGCAGGGGTTGTCGGGGCTTATGGGCGCGAGAAATTCTTCGATATTCATGAGATCCCTGCTTATTCAAACATAGGCGGATAGAGACCGTGACGGCCCGGACGGGCGCCCCCTGCCGGATCGAACAGCAGGGTGAAAAGCTGCCCGGTAAAGTTGCCGCTGTGCACGTGGGTGTAGAGCGGGTATCCGTCGCAGCGGTTGGTCCACCAGTAGCTGGTCTGACGCAGCGGGTCAAAGCACTCTGCCGCCTGAGGCCAGCCCAGCGTGCTCTGGCCGTCCTCGTCGTAGCCAATCACATCCAGGATGTCGGAGCGTTTTTGCGGCTCGACCGGCTGCGGCGCCGGAATGGACATCAGCATCTCGTCGAGCTGCGAGGCGGAAAAACTGTTGCGCACCGCGTGCAGCCCGAGGCGTCCAATCTGCTGATACCAGCTTTCGGCCTGGCTGAGCAGGCTGGTCGACCACTCTGACGGGGCGAAGCTCAGCTGAATGCAAACCGGGTATTGTCGGCCGACGCTGTCGCGCCCGGGCAGCAGACAGCCCATCTGGATCATCTGGCTGCCCAGCATGGGCGGTACCACAAAATTCCAGACGGGTGCTTTCTGAAACGGGCGCTCGCCGCTGCGCTGCTCTTCCTGCTGCCAGGCCAGCAGACCGACCTGGAACCAGTGCGACCACTGGCGCTGTAAGGTGTCAGGAAAGCGGCGCTGCAAAAAATCTCCGGCGCTGGGTAACTTGCCATACCAGCTGTAGCGGTTCATCGCAGGGGTATTCGTCATACGGCTGTCCTTGCGGTTATGGGCATGAGAAACGGGGAAGCTGGAACGGGTTGCGAATGCTGTTTGGCGCAAACTCCAGCGTGACCTGATGTCCGTCGACGTTGAAGGTGGCCTGACGGCTGAGGCTACCCGCCCCCGGGCTGGTGCTCGCTTTATCAAAGAAGCGGTTCAGCGCCCAGGAACCGTTGGTCACCAGCGTCGCCGTGCTGCCGTTCGCCAGACCCAGCTGCATGCGGACCTGGTTGGTGCCGCCCGGCCCCGGCCAGTTCATGATCTGCACCGCCTGCGGCCCGTGACTGTAGCGCAGCAGCTGACCGTCCACGTCCAGGGTCAGGTTCAGAATGGTGTTATCCATTCGCACGGTGCGAACCGTCACCTTGAAGGACGGCGTGGTTGCGCCGTTAGCAAAGAAGGCGTCGCGAATCGACTGGGCCTGCTGGAACGGTCTCAGCAGCCCTTCGCTTCCCGGCAGCGTTTTCCCGTCGATGCCCGGCATAAAGCGCCAGTTGGCCTGGGTGGTGTCCACTTTGCTGGTCAGGTTATCGCGAAAGAAGGTATCCATCAGCCCGGTCCCCGGCGCAAACATGCGCGCGAGATCGTCAGGGGTGACCTCGGTGCTGGCGCTGCGCACCAGCGGGTAGCGACCGGCAATCGCCTGACGGCAGAACCCGCCCACCTCAACGTTAATGCGCTTACGCACGTTTTCCAGGTCACGGCGCTGGGTGTCGCTGCTGGCGCCCACCGCCATGTTGCTGAACATGGTTTGCAGCCCACCCGGCAGACGACCGGCGCTGGCCTGCAGGCGGCTGATCGCCTCCCCGCCCGGCGCCGGCATGCCGCTGTTAGCCGCGTCCTGCACGGCGGTCAGGTAGCGATACAGCTCATCCACCTGCTTGAGAAAATCGTCAAACACGATGGTCTTCCCGCCCTTCTCCAGCGGCTGGGCCAGCTCAATCATCGGCGCGTAATGGTCGGTCACCAGCTGCTCCGGCGCCTGGGTAACCGCGGCGGCCTGCGTTGGCGCGTTGTCATTATTGCTGAACAGCGCTTCCAGCGTGCGGGTGGCGCGGCTGCTTTGCGCCTGCGCTTTACCCGCATCTTCCGGCGCTGGCGTATCGCGGGAGAGCGTCAGGACCTGGCTCAGGTTCTGCACCAGGCGGCGCAGCGGCGAGTTGGCGCCGGAAAGCAGGCGCGCGGTGTTGATGCGCTGGGAAAGGTCGGCGCTGTTATTCAGCTGAATGTCAGCGAGAAAGCGATCCCAGTTAGCGATAAAGTCGCGCATATAGAGCTGGCGCACGGCGTTATCGATCTGCTGTTTATCTTCCTGCGCCGTGGCGGCCCCCAGCACCCAGGCGTCGTCCTCGTGCAGGGCGGTGGTAACGCTGTCAATCTGGCCGTTAAAGCTTTTCCAGTAGCCGTCCGGCGTATACAGACCCGGAACGCCTTCGCTCACCGGCTTGCCGCTTTTGCGGGAAAATACCAGCTCGCTCTGCGGCCCGCCCAGGTCGGAAAGGGAGACCGGCTTCAGGTTGTCGTCATGTTCCAGCAGGCGCTTCAGGCGGCCGTAGACGCGGGTTGAAAGCGGCTGCTGGCCGATCATCGCTCTTTCGCGCGCCACCAGGGACTCGTCCTGCGCGTACGGCGAGGCCTGAATTTTCGGCTCCAGCAGCTGCGTCAGGTGCCATTCAAGCTGCTGCAGCTGCGCCTTCGTGACGTTCTGCGGCAGGTTACGCTGCAGGTTGAGCATTACCCACGAATGCAGGAATTTGCCGTCGTAGTGCTTCGGCTGATAGAGCATCTGATAGGCTTTCAGCGCCTCGTAGCTGTATTCCACATCGCTGCCGTTGTCGTTGCGAAGCCATGTGGTGATGTGCATGGCGACGGCAGGGAGCAGCATCTGATCCAGCGCTTTCTGATACAGGGACTGAGAGGCGTCGCTGACGTCATCCCCGCGATAAAGCCCCATACGGCGGGAGACCGGCGGATCGTTCACATCAAACGCGTCGCTTTTCGGCAGATCCACCAGGCTATTCAGCAGCGGCAGCAGTTCGAACAGATCACGCTGGGTCTGGTTCTGTAAGGCCTTGCTCTGCTGGTCGAGCAGCGGAACCTTCGCATCCACTTCTTCCAGGTAGGCCTTGTTTTTGGCATAGCTGGTGAGCCACAGTCCACCCAGGATCACCAGCAGGGCCAGCAGCGCCGCATAGCCAGACCAGATCACGGCCCGGTTGCGCAGCTCCCACCAGCGGTTTTCTCCGGCGATCCCGGCTTCCTGGAAGATGACGTTTTGCAGCAGGTTCTTGATGAAGAAACTCTGGCCTTTTGCGCCCGGGATTGGCGATTCTTTGCTGACCGAATCCCAGTTATCGCTCTCTGCCCCTTCCGGCAGCGACAGCGCGCGGTTCAGTTCGCCCATCACGCGGTCGAACGGCATGCCTTCCTGCGTCCCACTGGCGAAGTAGATCCCGCGCGGAGAGAACTCGGTTTCGAAGTTCGAGCGGGCGAAGACCGTGCTCAGGTAATCCGCCAGCAGCGGACGCAGCGCGGCGAACTCCTGCGGGAAAAGATACGCTTCGGCGCGGGTCTTCGCGTCATGCTCTTTGAGCATGGTTTCCGGCAGCCCGGCGTCGAGGCGCTGCTGCAGCAGAGAAAACTCCTGCTGGAAGTTGCCCATCAGGTCGTAATCGGCGTGTTTGGTTTGTTCCCACGGCAGCGTGAAGCCCCAGATCTGGTCGCGCTGCGCTTTATCGTAGTCGGCAAACCAGGCGCGGAAGCCTTTAAGCAGGTCGGCCTTGGTCACCATCACGTAGACCGGGAAGCGAATTCCCAGCTGTTCATGCAGCTCGGACAGACGCTGACGCAGGTTCACCGCCTGCTGGCGGGACGCCTCGGCTGACTGGGTGAGCAGGTCAGAAATGCTGATGGTGACGATCACACCGTTGATCGGCTGGCGGCGGCGATACTTGCGCAGTAACCCCATGAACTGCAGCCATTCCCCGGCGTCCTGCACCTGCTCGCTCTCCTGGGTGGTATAGCGACCCGCGGTGTCCAGCAGCACGGCCTCGTTGGTAAACCACCAGTCGCAGTTGCGCGTGCCGCCAATGCCGCGCAGGGCGGTCTTACCGAAACGGTCGGCCAGCGGGAACTGCAGCCCGGAGTTGACCAGCGCCGTGGTTTTACCGGAACCCGGCGCGCCGATAATGACGTACCACGGCAGCTGATAGAGGTATTGCGTGCTGAAGCGCTGCGTCCACTGAGCGCCCTGCCCCGCCTTGCTGAAGTGCGCTTTTTTCAGCATCTGCGCGGCTTCATCAAAACGGCTGGCGAGGATCTGCTCCTCGTTGTTCAGTCGCTTCTGCGGATCCGCCGCTTCCGGGCTGGTGGTGTTCTCATTGAGCTTGTCCATCAGCTTGCGGTTCAGCCAGGCGTTGTAAAGACGCGGCAGAATGTGGCCCTGCGCCCACAGCAGATAGACCACGGCGATACTGATGATGCGGTTCTGTTCAGATTCAAGCGGCCGGGTGTCCACGATGGACAACAGCGGGCCAATCATCCAGATCACCGCCGCCAGCGCCGTGACGCCGAGGAAGCTCCACAGAATGCGGTTAGTCAGTATGGAAAGAAGAGTCGTCAGCATTCCTTAGTTTCCTTGCGGCAATCCGTTCAGCTCGGCCTGGGTATTTTCAGGCGACACCAGCAGAGTAATTTCCACACGGCGGTTACGGGCGCGGTTTTCAGGCGTCGTGTTCGGCGCCACCGGGTTAATCTCGCCCCGCCCTTCCGCTTTCACGCGGCCAGGCTGAGAGAGGCTTCCCTGCAGCATTTTCTGTACCGAGCGGGCGCGTTCCAGAGAGAGTTCATAGTTAGAGGCAAAGCGCGCGCTGCGGATCGGCACGTTGTCGCTGTAGCCCACCACCAGAATTTTGCCGCTCACGTTATTCATTGCCTGCGCGATGCGGTGGATGACCGGTTCATAGCGGTCGCGCACGACGGTCGAGGCAGAGGCAAACAGCCCGTCGCCTTTCAGGATAACCACGCTGCGATCCGCTTCGTCTTTCACCGCGACGAGGCCAGCCTCGATCTCCGGTTTCAGGAAGCCGCGCAGGTTCAGCACTGCCGGAAGCTGACGCGCCGGTTGCTGAATAGTGGTTTCCGGCAGCTGGGACTGGTAAATCTTCGCCAGCACCGGGTTGGTGCTGTCGCCAAGACGCCAGTTGAGCACGATATAAAACAGACAGGCGATAAACCCGGCCAGCGCCACGCAGGCCCAGAGAGGAACCATCGGCCGCCAGAGCTTGCGCAGCACCGGGCGATCTTCCGGATGGGGAGAAAGCGGCGCCGGATAGCTGCCGCGCACGCCGCGGATCATCTGCCACAGCCGCTGCTTGATGGTCTCAAGCTGGGTGCGGCCATTGTCCAGCACCCGATAGCGTCCTTCGAAGCCGAGCAGCAGGCAGTAGTTGATCATCTCCAGCAGCAGAATGTGCTCGCGCGGGTTTTGCGACAGGCGCGCCAGCAGCTGGAAGAACTTCTCGCCGCCCCAGGTTTCGTTATGGAACGTCACCAGCAGGCCGTTGCTTGACCAGACCCCGCTGCTGCCCCAGGGGGTGAGCGCGGCGGCTTCATCAAGCGCCGTACAGAGGCAGTAGCGAGCCCCGACGATCACTTCGTAGGGCAGCCCCGCCTGCTGACAGCGGACTTCGAAACGGCGAATTTCATCGATCAGGCGCTGGCGTAACGCCACCTGATCGTCGTGCGATACCGAATGACGGATCTGCGGAATCGCATTGAGCAGCGGATTGGCGGCCGCCACCAGCTGATTGTTGCTACTGGCCCCGGTGAACGCGGCATCGCTGCCGGTATCCTGTCGTTCCTGCATATTAAGCGCTCGCTTTATTATTCTGTCGGGCTACGGATGGCCCAAAACTCCATATCCAGCCCCGGGAACTCCCCTGCAAGGTGCAGGGCGAATGCGCCGGACTTATCCATCTCGTGCCACAGCTCGCTGCCCTTTTCGAGCTCAAAGTAGCTGTAGCCGGCATGCCACGGGATCTGCGGCGGTGCAACCGGCATGGCGCGCAGCATAATGCCCGGCAGCTGAAGCTGAACCAGATCGCGGATTTTCGACACCGGTGCGACCTTCATCTGCGCCGGGAAATGGGTTTGCAGGTGTTCGCCCGGCACGTTGGCTTTGACCGCCAGCACGAAGCCGAACTCACGCACCATGCTGGTTTCAGGCACCGTGGCGATGTTGAGGCCGTGAGAGCGCTCGTTAAGCGGCAGCTGGATAGCGTGGTCTTCCATCACCAGCGACAGCCCCTGACGCAGCATCAGCATCAGCTTGCTGAAGCAGTTCGCCAGATCGTCATGATCGTAAATCGGCAGCACGCTTTCGGCGGTCCGCTGCGACGTCCAGGTGGCGAGCTCGGTGGCAAACGGCAGCCAGCTGCGCCAGAGCGTTTCCGGGTGCAGCAGCGGGAGGGTTTTTAAATGAGACACCTCGCCCAGATGACGGTTAACCAGCGACAGCA
>OJUA01000052.1_pt1 | contig 44392 bp, 37 predicted proteins | sample 1599821 | NCBI WGS metagenome assembly OJUA01 (sample SAMN04436921, study PRJEB24849) | human gut metagenome | biome: human gut; feature: NICU; material: stool | host: Homo sapiens | place: USA: Saint Louis, MO | collected 2012-05-14
GGATGACGGATGGCTGGCCGCTGTATGAATCCCGCCTGAAGGGAAAGCTGCACGTTATCAGCAAGCGTTACACTCAGCGCATTGAGCGACATAACCTGAATCTGAGACAACATCTGGCAAGGCTGGGACGGAAGTCACTGTCGTTCTCAAAATCGGTGGAGCTGCATGACAAGGTCATCGGGCATTATCTGAACATAAAACACTATCAATAAGTTGGGACCATTACCGGTCCAGCGAATAACACGACTGCCACAAATTCCGGATGACGGCCAGTGGTATCATCTCTTGGGTTATATATCAGACTGTTCATTGCGCGATCGCCTGATGCTAGCGCTGGCGTATCATGGTGCGCTAAGACGCTCTGAGGTGACAACAATAACCATAGAGGATATCGATCCTGCCCACAGGCTTATACGGATTCGCGCCGAAAACACTAAAGGCAAACGCGAACGGGTGGTCTGCTACGGCCCGGCGATTACGCCGGTACTGGCAGCACATCTCAGGAACCTGAGGCAAACGGGTATTACTGGTGGAGCACTGTTCCGTTCGTTTTCTGACAGAAATTATGGCTCACCGCTTTCATACTGGAGCTGGAGTAAAACGGTTCGCGAGTGGTCAGACAGGACCAACATGCCATTTCTGACCACGCACACCTTTCGTCACCTGCGACTGACACATCTTGCCCGGGCGGGATGGAAGCTGCATGAGATAGCAACCTATGCTGGTCATCGTGATCTACGCACCACGCAGATATATATCCATCTTTCAGGCACTGATCTTGCGGCCAGAATGGCGATGACTGTTGCGGAGACTGACCGGAAAATCGCAGCTATCATGTTTGGCCAGGAGAGAGAGAATGACAGGCAAGCGTGATAAAGGTTTTATATACGCGCATTTTTGCCGTGCAGATTATGACCTGCACGCTGGCTTTAGTTCTGAGCAGAAAGAAGCGCTAAGTACAAGCCATAAACGCTCCCGTAACTATGGCAGGTCCGGTTCCCTCTCTTCCCTGATCACCCCCCTGCTGGATATCGCCAACAACAGTGGCACCGGCTGTAGACTTACCCGCACTGTAATTATGGCGATGCTGACTGAAATGCAAAATGTAGGGCAACCCTGCTGGAACTGGCGGGAAGACCAGTGGATCTCCCTGTTTGATAAATATCGTCGCGGTAAACCACTTATGATGGCATTTGCATATCATCTCGGTCCATTCACGTCGCCGCTTCAGATCCCTCATGAAAACACTCTGTCGCTTTACGCCAGTGCCATCTACGGCAACGCGATTTTCCGGGACCAGCTGAACCGGCTGTCGGAAGCACTGATATCACTGGGCTATTCCCCTCAGCACCTGCGGCATGCCGTTTCCTCCCCCCTGGGTCTGCTGATGCTACTCAATGATAATCCCAGGCTTGAAGATATGACCACAGAGCTTCTCTGGCAAGCTCAGCAGTACCACGATAAGCGCGTATCAAGACACGTAGGGAAAATTTCTCATGGGCTTGCCGCACTTGGCATTATTGCAAAGCCGGTACGAATGCGTAACTACACCGAATGGCATGAGAAGCCGGTCGAAAATATCAGCCCTGAATGGGTCGCATGGTGCAGACGCTGGCGTGAGACATCTGTGCTTCGTCCCAGAACCCGTGAAAACCAGTACAGCTTTATTCTTCGCTGCGGCCTCTGGCTGGCAAAGGAGCATCCCGAGGTGAAGGTCCCGACAGACTGGTCTATTGAGACATGTGCCAGTTTTATCGCTGCTGTGGGGCGAATGAAAGTGGATGAGCTGTCTCTGGGGACTGAACATGGACTGCGGAAGTCCAAACGCTCCGGAGAGCCCATGATGCCACATTCACGTGCACATTTTATCTATTCGCTGCGACGATTTATGAGCGATTTCGAACTCTGGGGCTGGGGACGCCTTAATTTCAGCCCCGCCCGTCACCTTTTCACGCCGGATACCCCACTTTTTCGCCGTGGTGTAAATCCGAGAGTGATAGATGATCCCGTCTGGCTCAAACTCATCTGGGCCAGTCTGAACCTGCGCCACGAAGACCTGCTCAGTGAAATTCACTATCCCCTTTCCATGCTTCAGGCAATGGCTGTTATCTGGACCCATGCAGGTTTACGACAGAATGAACTCCTGCGCCTGACTATGGAATGCGTCACGCCTCAGTCAGAAGACATTATCAGGGAGGATGGTAGTGTCGTTCCTGCTGGAACACTATGTTATCTAAACGTTCCGGCAGGAAAGACATCGAAAGCATTTGTTAAACCCGTCTCTGTCATTGTAAAAAAATATGTAGACATATGGTTGAACGTCCGTCCCGTGGATCAGGCAAAACTGAATGATGATCGCACCGGAGAAAAAGTCCGTTATCTCTTCCAGTATCGCGGCAAGCCGGCAGGCAGCGATGTGATTAACCGGACGGTCATCCCAGTCCTCTGCGCTAGAGCGGGGCTGCCGGTTGAAGACAGCGGAGGCGCCATAACCAGCCACCGTGGACGGGCTTCAGCCCTGACTGCGCTTGCCAGCGTACCACAGGGCATGTCGCTGTATGAACTGATGCAGTGGTCAGGTCATTCATCACCACAGTCAACCCTGCATTACATTCGCATCCGCCCTACACAGCTGGCAGCGTCATTTGTGAAGGCCGATCGGATAGCCCATATGATAAGCGTACTGGTCGATCACGATCCGGAAGCGGTCTCGCCCACTGGTCCGGCAACCTATTATGACCTTGGTGAGTCCTTCTGCATGAATCCATTCTGGAGCAGTTGCCCGCACAGAATGGCCTGCATTGGTTGCGATTTTAATCTGCTGAAAGACAGTGCGCGCGGACTGATGCTGGAGAGTAAAACATCTATCAGGCGTTATCTCGAAGAGGTCCCGCTCACGCCTGATGAGAAAGCCATTGTAGAGCAGGATATTAAAAAAGTAGAACAGGCTCTTGCAAAATTAACCGGTAAGTCCGGAGGATAAAATGAACCAATATGAGCAAAAAGCGAAGATTGCGCACATCAGAGCATATTAACCAATAGGTTGCAGATCAAATCGCCTGTAACAGCCTTTCTGGCTGTTTGTATATAATTATGAAAAAATGGTGAGTAAAGTTTCAGGGTAACAGGGGATGCTTATGTCGGTTTTCCACAACTGGCTACTTGAGATGGCATGTGAGAATTACTTCGTCTACATCAAACGCCTTTCCGCCAACGATACCGGCGCAACAGGTGGTCACCAGGTAGGGCTTTATATCCCTTCAGGTATCGTTGAAAAACTGTTTCCGTCTATCAACCATACCCGTGAACTGAACCCTTCGGTTTTTCTCACCGCACATGTGTCATCGCATGATTGCCCTGACAGCGAAGCCCGGGCAATTTATTATAACAGCCGTCATTTTGGTAAAACCCGGAATGAAAAAAGGATTACCCGCTGGGGTAGAGGCAGCCCACTTCAGGATCCTGAAAATACAGGGGCTCTGACGCTCCTGGCTTTCAAGCTTGATGAGCAAGGGGGGGACTGTAAGGAAGTAAATATTTGGGTATGCGCCAGCACTGATGAAGAGGACGTCATTGAGACCGCTATTGGTGAAGTTATACCCGGAGCGCTTATATCCGGCCCCGCAGGACAGATTCTTGGCGGACTATCTCTACAGCAAGCGCCAGTAAATCATAAATATATTCTACCTGAAGACTGGCACCTGCGCTTTCCGTCGGGAAGTGAAATTATTCAGTATGCAGCCAGCCATTATGTGAAAAATTCCCTTGATCCGGATGAGCAACTTATTGACCGCCGGCGCGTGGAGTACGACATATTTCTGTTGGTTGAGGAACTGCATGTTCTGGATATCATCCGGAAAGGATTTGGCTCTGTGGATGAATTTATTGCGCTGGCCAATTCTGTCAGCAATCGCCGTAAATCCAGAGCCGGGAAGTCGCTGGAACTGCACCTGGAGCATCTATTCATTGAGCACGGCCTGCGACACTTTGCGACGCAGGCCGTCACAGAAGGTAATAAAAAACCCGATTTCCTTTTCCCTTCCGCAGGGGCTTACCACGATACTGAGTTTCCCGTAGAAAATCTGCGCATGCTGGCAGTCAAGACTACCTGTAAGGATCGCTGGCGTCAGATACTGAATGAGGCCGATAAAATTCATCAGGTGCATCTGTTTACACTCCAGGAGGGAGTTTCTCTGGCTCAATATCGGGAGATGCGGGAGTCGGGTGTCAGACTGGTCGTGCCATCATCTCTGCACAAAAAATACCCGGAGGCGGTGAGAGCTGAGCTAATGACGCTAGGTGCGTTTATTGCTGAGCTGACAGGGCTTTACGCAGATATTCCATAGATTATCTCCCGGCATAAATACCGGGAGGAGCGATCAGATTCGTTCAACCTTGCACGAATCGGCATAAACCGCTTTCAGGATATAAGGTTCAAGCAGTTTGGCTACGGCTTCAAACACGGGCACCACTACGGAGTTACCGAACTGCCTGTACGACTGAGTGTCTGACACAGGAATGCGAAAAGGCCTGCCATCTACTTTTTCAAAACCCATAAGGCGCGCGCACTCTCGTGGAGTCAGCCTGCGGGGCCGATGCGCCTGATTTTCTTCGTTCGCGAAGTCTGTTTCACCTGTGGCCATATCCCAGCCACGGTCTATCAGAATTTCAGACCCGTCTTTGTGATAGCGAGCAGAAAGCGTACGGGCAATGCTTTCTTTATTTTCAGGATTAACGAGGCCAAAACCGAATCCGTTACCCTTAGCTGCGTGCTTTTTGGCGTAGTTATAGAGATACTCCCAGAGTTTCGGCGTCAGTATATATTTGCTGTCAACCACGGGTTCCAGCAGTTCGCCAAATGACGGACGCTGTTCCGGATAAAAACGACTAATATCGCGCAGGGTAAAGCCCTGGTGAATATTCAGATCACGACGGAAACCGACCAAAACGATACGTTCTCGGTGCTGAGGTAAAAAGTGCTTTCCGTCGATAACTTTAGGATCGTTTTTGCCCATCTCAGCTGCATCCGCAACTTCATAGCCCAGTTCGTCAAGGGTATCCATGATGACTTTAAAGGTTTTACCCTTGTCATGGCTCTTCAGGTTTTTAACGTTTTCAAGAACAAAGATGGCAGGTTTTTTTGCGCGGATAATACGCGCCACATCGAAGAAAAGCGTTCCCTGAGCCTCACATTCGAAACCATGCGCGCGCCCGAGCGAGTTTTTCTTGCTTACACCCGCAAGGCTGAACGGTTGACAGGGGAAACCTGCCAGAAGTACATCATGATCCGGCACATGCTCATTAATGTAAGCATAGGCATCGTTTTCAGGTACTTCAGGTTTATCACTGAGCGTGACTTCCCGAATATCGAGATTGAAAGTGTGTTCCTGAGCATCGTTAAACCAGTTAGCTTTATATGTGCGCACAGCCTCTTTATTCCATTCACTGGTAAAAACGCACTGGCCACCGATGGTTTCGAAGCCCTTCCGTATACCTCCAATGCCAGCAAACAGGTCAATAAACCGGAAGGCATAGTCAGGGTGATGTGCAGGCGCTTCCGGAAGCATTTTTCGTAGAAGTTCCTCTTCGGCTAACGTCAGCGACTTAGGTGAGCACTTACCATTAATCCAGCGATTAAGAGTCTCGCGACTCCACTCATTTTTACCAACTTTTCTAAGCAGTTCAGCCACGTACTTCTGGTCATAGATTTCCAGCACCTGCCCGAGCAGCTTTTTATCATTTTCCTGTCGCAGTTGTTCTTCCGCCTCTGCTTTTTCAAGCAGATCCTGCGCCAGTAATTCAAATTCAGACATATTGCCTCCATTGGGTCTTATGGGTGAAACTGTATCACTCATTTGACCCAGAGGAAATGTTTTTATCTGGATATTTAAACAGGGTTATTGTTAACGGAAATCAGCTTTTTGTCATTACAGGGCCAGAAAGATACTATCTGGCGGCATAAAAAGCGCCATGTCTCGCATGTCCCAACTTTAGAGGCTTCTGTGTCTCGCCAAAAAGGCCTGCTTATCAGCAGGCTCAATTGAATTGGAGATCCAGGTAGGTGAGTATTACTACTCACCTTCACTGCTAAGAAGAGTTACATCTAGACCATACGTTCAGGCCGTTTCCAGTTCAGGCCGTTTCCAGTTCAGCATCATCGTTCGACGCCTCGATATTAAGGAGCAGCCTGTCACATTCAACAATAACGTATTCCGGGATAAGATCGAATCGTGTGGGGTCTAGTTGGCAGATAAACTCGTTTTCAATATGATAGGTTTCATTCACAAACTTGCGAATGACACGGTTATCGGCCTCAGGTTCCAGTAGTCGGAACACCTGAAGTTTTTCATAGCCATTCGTGCAGCTTCGATATAACGACAGAATTTTGTCAGGATCATTCAGCAAGCTGAGCATATGGGGGTAATCAAAACCAAAAATATTTTTAGTGATTAAACTGCATCCATTAAGGAAGCTCTCCGGGTCCATCATCGGGTACCCTGTTCCTTCAATCAGAGGTAGGCGTGTGTCGATTGGTTCCTCTCGGCGGTGAAACAAGTTAGAAAGTACCTGATAAACATCACCTCGATTGTCCATGATTTCATAATGCCTGCGAAGATAAATGAGCTTGATCAGGTCATCACAGTCGGATTCGAGAACCACTTTGCAGATTTGGGCAAACGTCAGAATATCGCTTTCGCGGATAGGTAATTCAGTTATCGTGCCAGTGCTATAACGTAAATAGGATGCAGTAACCTGGTTACTAAACAACTTCTTCACCGACTTCAGAGTATCGATGATTGGCTCAACGTCATGTGTAAGCATCAGTACCGTCTGGTTTTTCAAACACTCAGATGAGTCACGGCGGAACAACATTTCTAGGATGGCAAATTTTTTGTTTTTATCAAACGAAGAGATAGGATCATCGAGAATAATCAGGTTGGGCTTACGAGCCAGACATTCGTACATAAAAAGAACGATCGAAAAGGCATTACGCTCGCCGTAGCTCAAATGTTGGCTACCTCCACTGAGATAGTCGGTATAGTCGACATGGCGAAGCTTAAGACGGCACTGTTCTCCATCGCCAGATATATCTACCTGATAGCGGTAACCCGCATATGCCAGAAAAGTGTTGATATCCTTCTTGTGTTTCTGAATGAGTCGCTGCATGCCAGCACGTTGCTTGTTGATTTGCCCCTGCAGCAAACCAGCCTGGGAAATGAGGCTATCTAACGAGGCGTTCAGTCGCCCAATTGTTGCAAGAGTTTTATCAGATTGCAGCTCGGAAAAATACTTCACATCCAAACGAAAAGAGGCTAAAGAGGCACGAATATTTCCGGCGTCGTTAAAAGTAAAACTGTTCAGGGTTTTTAATGTTAAGAGCATGGCCAGAAGATTTTCTGTCTGCTGCTTTACGGTAACAAGATAGTCTTCATGCTTCTTCTCCAACCCTCCCTGTAACGTCGTTATTTCCCTCAGACGGGAGCGTGCGGCTTCGGAAAAATACTCGCCTAATTTATCAAGTACTGTGATGATACCAACCAGATTTTTGATCACTGCTTTGTCATATTCAGCACTTACTTTGCTAATTTGTTCTGCTTTTTCGTGAGAATCACCTGTGCAGAAAGGACAGCATCCCTCAGAGAGTGAGCAGAAATTTTCATACCCTTTGGTCTGCCACTCGATCCACTCTACATTACGAGGACTCTGAATAAATGGCTGATAAGGCTCTAGCCCGGAGGGAATATGCTGAAGCTTGTTACCCCCTGCCAACCCCTTCATCCCCGTAGAGGCTTTAGATAAGCCCTTGCTTGTCAGCTTGAACGCACCACTAAGCTCCTGAAGATGTGTAATAAATAGCTCAAGCTCATCATTACCACTGAATTCCTGCCGGATTGCCATTACCATCGAGTCGATCTCTCGCTCCGTTTGGTTGTAGGCTTCTGTTTTGATAAAGATGTCAAAGCTGTTACTAATCAGTTCATCAGGCTGAAATGTGAACTGAGATACGTACTTTTCATCAAAGCACATTACATCCTGAATTTGCTCTGTACCCGTTACACTGGGCTGAAATTCGTCTGGATTCGCTGCTCGAAACTTAAAAGGTAGCAGACTGTTAAGACCAGCGGCATCACGAGAAACACTGTGCAAAATGGCACGTGATATGGTGCTTTTACCCGTGCCATTTGGAGCGAACTTAATGTTAAGTTTATTTTCAGAAAGTGTAATGCAAGCGTTATCTATGTTATTGCAGTAGTTGATTTCAACATCCATTGAAAAATCCTTCTAACATGCTGAGCTGGAGAAGACTGCATCTTTTTATTAAACCCATAACGGTAGTCTTTTCATTTTACCATCGCATCAGGGAAGCCAAACAGATAGCTGACTACCTGCCTTGGAGGATTAATATACGAAATTATTAGTTGTGAATCTTGAGATATGGTAACAATTTCGGACGTATGTTTTTAGTTCATAGTAATCTTTTAAAGCATGCATTATTTATATTGATTTTCTATTCCACATAAATGCCTCGATGTCAGCGCGCGTGATGAGCTGCCTGGAGGAGCTGGCCCCAAGGGTGGAACAGTATTCGATTGACGAGATGTTCCTCGACCTGACCGGCGTTGAGCACTGCATGGACCTGGAGGACTTCGGCCGGCAGCTGCGCCAGCACGTGTATGACTGTACCCGTCTGACCATCGGCGTGGGTGCCGGGCCGACGAAAACCCTGGCAAAATCAGCCCAGTGGGCCTCAAAGGAGTGGAAACAGTTTCGTGGTGTGCTCGCCCTGACCAGGGGGAATCCTCAGCGAACGCGGAAACTGCTTTCACTGCAGCCGGTCGAAGAGATCTGGGGCGTGGGAAACCGTATTGCACGCAAACTTAATGTACTGGGTATCAGGACCGCGCTCGATCTGGCCCTGACGAACCCGGCCTTTATACGCAAAAATTTCTCCGTCGTTCTCGAGCGAACAGTACGCGAACTGAACGGGGAAAGCTGCATGTCGCTTGAGGAAGCACCACCGACGAAACAGCAGATCGTCTGCAGCCGCAGCTTTGGAGAGAAAATCACGGAGTACGATTCGCTCCGCCAGGCTGTCTGTCAGTACGCAGAGCGGGCCTCTGAAAAACTGCGGAAAGAGCGCCAGTACTGCCGGCATATTTCCGTTTTCATCAAAACGTCTCCGTTCGCCGTTAAAGAGCCTTACTACGGCAACGTGGCCACGGAGAAACTGCTTACACCCACTCAGGACACCCGGGACATTATTGCGGCCGCCACAACGGCTCTGGAGCGTATCTGGAAGGATGGGCACCTGTATGCCAAAGCCGGTGTGATGCTGAATGACTTCACCGGCTCCGGCGTTTCGCAGCTGCAGCTGTTCGACGAACGTCCGCCACGTCCTCACAGCTCTGAGCTGATGAAGGTTCTCGATGGCATTAATCATTCCGGTCTGGGACAGATCTGGTTTGCCGGGCGAGGGATAGCGCCATCATGGCAAATGAAACGCGATATGCTCTCCCCTGCGTACACCACCCGCTGGAAAGATATTCCCGTTGCGAGGATCAGATAAATTCTGCTTTTCTGAGAGAGCCAGTAGTGCTCGCCGCAGCCGAACGACAGGGCGAAGCCCGCGAGTGAGCGAGGAAGCACCAGGGAACAAAACGAACATAATCTTCTTACGCACCTAATACAGGAATCACAGTAACAATCTCAAAATCTGTATTGTGATAGAAACAGCTGAATAGAGTGGGACCATGGTCCCAGTTAAATCCGGCGTGTGGAATCGATATTCCAGGCGGGGTTGAAGGATGAGTTCTGACACGCAAGTAGGAGGTGGGACCGTGGTCCCAGTTAAATCCGGCGTGTGGAATCGATATTCCAAGCGGGCTTGACGGGTGAGTTCTGACACGCAAGTAGGAAGTGGGACCGTGGTCCCAGTTAATCTGGTGTATGAAATCAGTATTCCGGGATGGGTTACCGTCTGAGTTCTGATATGCAGGTTGAGGGGTGAACTGCGGAACTAGTTAAGGAAAACTAGAAAAAACTGGATCTTTAGATTGTGGTAACAATCAGGTTGGGAGAAGTAAACAGATCTTTTTAACAACACTGGGCTATAGTGCAGAAAATAACTGCTTCGGATGTATATATTCCGAAGCAGCATGTAACGCATTAAGGATATTGGAAATTAATGAAGACTCTCGCGTGTATCATTAAACAGGCTAAACTTTTTGTAAGTCGCGCAGTATGCTTTCTATCTTCTCGATACACTCGGCAGGCAAACGAGATTTATCGAGATTAAAAATCACCTTATCGCCTTTGTATAGGGCTGTCGCACCAGGTACAAATTGATGACGGGTATTAAGGTTTACTTTTTTACCTGATGGCTCTTTCAGAACATCCGTCAGTAAACCAATAACTTCCTCGGATTCAAAGATAACTCCCGCTTTCTTTTGCTCATGAAGCTGTTGTGTCCGTTGCAACAATAAAGCTTCTTTTCCCGAAAATGCTTTGTACAGCGTCTCCCCAGAGCGGGCGGAAAGTTCACCAGGATGAGTAAACAGGGCAACCACTGATTTTGGCAAATGGGCCGTGTTGATGCAACGCGTGATGATTTTACGGGAAATATTCTCAGCTTCAGCCAGAGCAGAGATATTGCCGTTAAAATCATTTTCCAACCGCTGTGCATAACGGTTGCCCCGTTCATAAGCGCTGACAGGACGATAATCATTACCCAGCCGTGATAAAGCCATCATCTGTTCGTCATCGAGATCCCCGACGAGAACACGATAATCTGATGATGTCAGTATGGCGGCTTTACGACGGCGACTACCATCAGCAATTTCAATGACACCTTCTACCCTTCGTCCGAACGCAGGCGTCTGTTGACCACTCAGCATAAAAGAGGGAATCAGATCATCAAGCGCGTCTTCGGTCAGTAGTTCCTGGTCACGTTCATTACCTGACCAGACTCTTGATGCCGTCTCAACACTCTCGCCCGGGATCGCTTCCAGAATAAATTTCACTTCCCGGCCACAAACCGGAAGCAGAATGGTATTCCCGCGGGCCATGGCTCCAACCCGTGCAATTAATGAATCAACCATCGGTGCAGCGGGTGCCGCTGAAGGTTCAGTTTCGGGGCGGATATCTTTTACGGTATGTTTTGGAATGACTGGTGCACGTTTCATTATCTGATCTCCCAGCGAGGTTTAATCAGGCGATCAAAAATTTCATTACAGACAGGCTCCCAGATAGACAGCGCATTTCGCCAGGCTCCTGTAGATGAGCGCTGATCGATAGCCTGCTCAAACACCGTTCTCATACGGATCTGACCTTTACCGACTTCGTCGGTCTCGCGAACAACGTTTTTCAGTACCATGCTTCCCCAGGCATCGCGGATCTGTTCTTCCATCCAGGGTGACTGTGAGCCATTGTTATTGCTGTACTTGGTCAGAAGAATTCTAACGTCAGGTTCAAAACCCTGCAGGTCCACGTTTTTTAACAGGTCGCGCAGCATGTCAAAAAACTGAAGGGCAGAGGTGTAATCAAATAACTCTGCTGGCGTTGGCACGATGAGTACATCTGCAGCACAGACGACATTGATGGTACCAATACCGAGGTTCGGTGCACTGTCGATAACAATGACATCATAATCATGGGCCACTGTTTCGATGGCCAGGCGAAGCATCATATGAGGTTCTGTCGGCAGTTTCCCGTTGTCAAACCTTCCCATTAGTTCTGTCTCAATGCGGTGCAGAGCCAGGCATGAAGGTATGATGTCGAGACCCGGCCAGCAGGTGGCTTTGACGGCATAGGCTGCATCATCGCGCTCACCAAGATAAAAAGGCAGCAGTGTGTCTTCGGCATGGATATGCAAATCAGGGACCCAGCCGTGGTACATGGAGGCTGTGCCTTGAGGATCGTTCCCTTCGACAAGCAGTACTCGCAGCCCTTTCAGCGCCAGGTCCTGTGCCAAATGTACAGATACAGATGTCTTATAGACACCCCCTTTATGTGCTGCCACCGCGATGACGGGCGGAACGCTGTCATCAGGACGGCGCAGACGGGTGCCAAATACATCCCGCATAAGGTTGATTTGTTCAATGGTGTAGCCCACCCGCTGCTCTACACGTCCACGCATTTCCATATCAGGATGGGGAAGGCGTCCTGCTTTTTCTGCATCACGGATTGCCTGAGAAGAAACGCCAATCAGATCGGCGGCCTCACCCACACGCCAGCGACGGGTAATTTTCCTGGCTTCCGGGCTATCATCGTTAAACTGTGCAATCGCGATAGCTTTCGTCATTTCATGACCGGCCGTAATGCACTGGTCAAGCGTTTCCATCAGTCCCATTCTTTGTTCCTTATTATTATCTTTGCATTAATCTATTAAATCTTGGTAAAAGGCGCAAAGCAACATTAAAGTTGCAAACCGTCTTAAATATTGCAAAGCCGATCAAAATATAGTCTTGTTCAGTTCAGCATCCGCCTGAAAGGCTGCCGCATGCTTCAGTCAATATCATCCGCTCGCCGCAGAAAGTATGCGCGCGTAGGCGCATGCGTCGAGGAAGCGGAATTACTCCGTACTAACAAGGTGTGGCTGACGCTCTGAAGCTAACGAAGCTCCACTGGAAGGAACTGAATGGTAAGGAATTGACTATAGTATGCAGGTTATTGACTGCGGTATGAAGCTGAATAGGAATAGGGAAGAGTAATGACATGCATTTTTCTGCATATCACAGTCAAGACTATTGCCTTTCCTGGTGTTGTATTACTGGGTTGTTGTACCAAGATTCACATTGTGTCATGTCAGTGGTCCATATGTATTGGATGCTGGCTGTTATTCCATATTTCGATCCAGTAATTGATCCTTAAGGAGATCATGTTGAGATCAAAAAGAGATCCCCGGATCGTTTAGCGCCCCGCTACGCCTGAGCCTGGAGACTATCTTCATTAACTGTGGTGTGTGGTATGTTGACTGTTGTGTGCGAGATCAACTATTGCGGTATGCAATTGTATTAACTGGGGTATGTATTTCCGTTGACTGTGATATGCGTATATACTTTCGTTTGTGGATAACCGCGGGTTAATAAAATGGCTATGGAAAATAATGAGTTACCCCTGAATCTTCAGGAGGTCAATAAGACAACGGGTGAAGTTGTTAAGCTGGATGTCAACAGCGCCAGTACTGTTCAGCCTGTTGCGCTCATGAGGCTTGGTCTGTTCGTTCCTACCCTCAAATCGACCTCTAGGAGTAAGACGAACCGCAAAAACGTCACGGATGCGACTGAGGAGCTCGTACAGCTGTCCATTGCCCGGAGTGAAGGGTATACCGATGTCAGGATCACCGGATCGCGCCTCGATATGGATACGGACTTCAAAGTCTGGCTTGGAATCATCCGTTCAATGTATGATTTTGGCGTTAAGGATGACACGCTCAAGCTGTCTTTTGTTGAGTTTGTTAAAATGTGTGGCTTTGACTCCCGGCGCTCTAACAAGAAAATGCGTGACAGGATAAGCAACTCCCTGTTCAAGCTGGCATCCGTAACCCTCAAGTTTCAGAGTGAAACGAAAGGGTGGACTACGCACCTGGTTCAGTCTGCCTATTACGACATCACTGCCGATGTCGTGGAGATCAGGGCAGAGCCCAATCTCTTTGAGCTTTATCAGATGGACAGGCGGGTCCTGTTGCGTCTGAAAGCCATTGATGCCCTGCAGCGCAAGGAGTCCGCACAGGCACTCTATACCTACATTGAAAGTCTGCCACAGAATCCGGCCCCCATCTCCATGAAGCGTATGCGAGACAGACTCAACCTGACGTCTAACCTCTACACGCAGAACCACACGGTGCGCAAAGCCATGGCGCAGCTGAAGGATATCGGCTATCTGGATTACACCGAATTCAAACGCGGCCGGGCCACCTACTTCAGCGTGCATTACCGTAATCCGAAACTCATCAGTAGCAAGGTCGTTGTTCCCCGTGAGCCGGAAGAGGAAGTACCTGAGCAGAACTATGACGAAGTTATTAAAGCCCTGAAGGCTGCAGGTATTGATCCTCAGAAACTAGCAAAAGCGCTCGCCAGCGTGAAACCGGGAAATGACTGAGGAATGCCGTTTTAGAGTTTGTTGACTGTGGTATGCAGAGCGCATACCACAGTCAATTTATACTGATTCATCATTCCGTTTAGGTTTTGCTTGCCTTGACTGCGATATGCGGATAGGCCTACCGGAGTATTGATATTGACTGCGGTGTGTGGAAGAGCGGGCAGTCTGCTCAACATCTTCACTGCGATATGTTTACTTTCATCACTTAGTCAATATTGTTCGTCAGGGCGGATGCCCTTAGCCCAGTACTTTCACAAAGGGTCTTAACCCACCGAGATCAAAGGATTCCGGGGGCAGCGTCCGGGATTCACTGATCCGCACTCCCGTGTTCCAGAAAGTAGAGAACAGCATTTAATGGTGAAGATCCGGCATATAGAAGAGTAGGGCTCTCACTTCGGGGACGAGTAGGTACGCCAGGGTGGCGCCGGTTAAAGTGGCCATCCTTCTGAGTGCGGCCGCGGTCGCAAAGTCGACCCCATGGGCTTTCGGCAACAGTGAAATGCGTTATGAAGAAAAGGGGGCAATGCAGGGATGAACAGGATCGGAACGAAAAGGTAAGTAATGAAGAAGACGTAAAGTGCGTTACGTGAATTCCGGCCTGGTACAGCCTGGACCCCTGTCAGTTTTCACGTAACGCAAGATTAATTTATTATCGAATAAGTGGATGTCATTACAACTGTCTGTAAATTTTGACAAATTTAGTTATCTTTTTTTCAGCATGGCAACAGCATCAGCCTCTGCCATTGAAAATTGCACACGATGCCTTGCAGCAACATCGAGCGCAAATACCTTTGTATAGACTTCCGTCGAGCTGATCGACTTGTGCCCCATCAGGCTCTGCAGCACCTTCAGCGGAATTCCGGCATACAGCATGTGCATGGCGTAGGAGTGGCGGAACGTGTGTGGCGTCACCGGCACGGAGAACGTCACCCCGTCGGCGGCTGCCGCTTCAACAGCTTCGCCCAGCCAGGTGCGAACGGTACGGTCGGTGATCTCCCAGATGCGCACCTTTTCCGTTCTGCCGGTGCGCTTATTCCGGCGTTCCAGCGGTATTTTCAGGGTGGCCACCATCATTTCCAGCTGGCGGGCATACTGCGGATCGGAAAGCGGAACGTTACGATGAGGCTGGCTGCCGGCCGGAGCACGGCCGGCCGTTCGGGCCGCTTTCTCCACCCGCTGTTTGAGGGTTGCCAGTTGCACGAACGGGTAGGGCGGGGCCAGGGAAAAATCACTCCGGGTCAGGGCCAGTGCTTCGTTAATACGGGCGCCGGTGTTCCACAGGGTGGTCAGCAGCATCTTACGGTGAAGATCGGGCACGTAGTGGAGCAGGGCGCTCACTTCCGGCGCCAGCAGGTATTTCGGCAGTTCGTCCTGAACGAGCGCCATCTGGCGCAGTGCCAGCGCGGCCGGGTAATCGATGACCACCGGCAGCTGAGCAGAGGAAAAAGCCCCGCTATGGCCTGGCAGTGCTGGCATCATGTTATGTCACCATTGTCATTAGAGTGTGCAGTGCATCACCGGTGCATCCGGGGATGCCGGACCCGGCAGGATCAGATACTCGGTAGCAGATTTGACACGGTAATTGGTGTAATCTTCAAACGAAACCGGGCTTGCTTTCATCCCCGCGAGAAAAGTTTCTTCAAGACCGCGGGCACGCGGAAGCGATAGTTCTATCGTCTCAGGATCGATGGCCATTTTCTGGCGGGTGGCTTCCAGCTCAGTGGTCAGCCGGTATTTTTCCGTACGAAAAGGAATACTCTCTTCAGCGTTTCGCTGTGTATAGGTCACGTCAAACATCATGCGATCACCGTCGTTCTGCAGTACCACGCCCCTGAGGAGACTTTCTATACGAACGGGGGATTCACCTTTCTGCGGAATCTCCGAGGTCCGGCTGCAGATAATCACCATCCCGGGTTTCTGACTGGCATTAACCATCCGCATTTCACTGAGCGTTGCCGCCCCTGCATCCCGTGCAGTCACACCCAGCAGGATCGTCAGCCCCATTATAAAACCGGTCAGTTTACACATCGTTCCTGTATCCTTTACGTTAATGTCTGGATCATCTTCAGGGAGAAATCCCGCCGGACTACACTATCGAGTGACATGTGGCCGCCAGAGGGTGTCCAGCCGACCACTCATTAAATGCTGCTGTCGGCTATCAGTAGCGACCAAGAGTCATTAACTGGAAGCATTTTTCCTCGGAGAGCTCTCCTTCTTTCTTTGGGAGAGGGCCAAGGAAAGGAGTTATCACATCGACTTCTGTGGACAGATACCATGTGTCATCAGCATCATCCCACCAGGCAACTGTGCGATCGTCCCAAGTGTGTATCTCACGGTAGCAGCCGTATCCGTATATGTGCTCAAACTCCGATTCTTCCATCCAGACTCTGTCATGCCCAAGGATTATGAGAGCCTCAAATAAAACACTCAGTGTAATTTTCATATTCATAATCAACTTCCTTATTATTTAATATCTATTAGTTCTATTTATTTATCATCGCCAGCAGAACATTCCGTTGCCCGCCCGCAGTGATTAGCAGAATAACAGTCACCGCCCGCAATTACCGGATCTCACTCTTTTTGACTTCCGAAAAATTCATAATAGCAAAGTTTTCGGAAGCGATGATAAACAGATTAACAGGATTTACTCGTCAGGTCGGTCTGATGCGGAGAGGGTGGAAGTTATCTAACTACTTAAAGTGTAGCATATTTTTAATTTTCGTTTCACAAATCAGCGCAGAAAATCGCCGTGATCCGGAACCAGGGGTTTCCGGATCTCCGGAGAGAAGAAGACGGATTATTGCAGGGAGTTCAGAAATAAGGAGTGATTATTGTCATTTGTGGATTATTGCATTCCAGTTCATAAATATGATTGATTTTTGCCGAAAATAGGACGATCACCACAGACAGACGCTTCTGAGACGCCACCGTGAAATCACATGGCAGCATAGCGATATCCTCACTATGATGGGGAGAAATTCTCATCATAAAGGATCCCCCGGTGAAAGGTTCAGAATGGAATAAATGGGATTTACATATTCACAGTCCAGTGACATGGCAGGCCAATGGTTACGCCGGCCAGTGTGATATCGCGCGTTATGTTCAGCTTCTCGGGGAAAAGCAACTTTCCCTCATCGCCGTGACCAACTATTTTTATTTCCGGCAGAATGAGCTGGAAATTATACGGGAAGAAATTGCCCGCCAGAACCTGAATATCACGGTACTGGGAAATGTTGAGTTCCGCCTTGATCAACAGAATAAGGCCGGGGACTTTATTAATGTTCATATTCTTTTTTCCGACAGGATCAGCACTGAGCGTATTAATGAAGCCCTGTCCCGTTTCCCGCTCAGGTTAACTGACGGCGACAGAAAAGCCATTTACTGCTGCGAAAAGAGTGTTGCGGACAGTGGTCATGGCGTGGATACCATTGTGGTGGCGTTCAGTGCACTGCTTGAACACCTCAGTGCATCATTCCGGCCATTCAGGGATTACCTGGTGGCGGTCTGCCCTAACGGGTATGGTGGTTACCGGCCGGACGCGAACGGCCGTTCTGCGGCCATAGCAACCGAAATCGACCGTCAGGGACAGATGATCTTTGGCGGGAAAGGCGATCGTGAATTCTTTCTGAGAACGGATCGTTATGACGGCGCCAGCGTCAAACCCGTCTTCCTCTGCTCCGATGCCCACCGGATGGAGGATATCGGCGGTCGTTACACCTGGGTGAAGGCGCTTCCGACCTTCGAGGGGCTGCGCCAGGCGCTACTGGAGCCTGAAGCCCGCCTCAGAATAGGGGAGGAGTGGCTGGCAGAGCTTACGCCAAAAGCGCATTTCAGTCAGATTGATGTTGAAGGGACGATTTTTGATGGCCAGGAAATCAGCTTCAGGAAACTGTCCATCCCCCTCAGCCAGGATATGGTGGCCATCATTGGCGGCCGGGGAACCGGTAAAAGCCTGCTGCTTGATGCGCTCCGTTCCCGTTTTGCCGGGGCGGCGGCCCGGGGAAGCGATCAGCGTGATGTGAATGTTCAGCATATGAGTATTGAGCTGGATAAGGCCAATGGTGAGAAGATACGGTTTGATACCCGTTCTGAAGGGTATGAGTACCTGCATGTGTCTCAGGGTGAAATCAAAAAGCTCTGTCAGGAGCCAGGGCTCATCAGCGATGAGATAAAGAAAATGCTGAGGCTGACACCGACCCATGAGGCGGGCAATACGGCCGCACAACTGGCGGAAAACCTCAGCGCCTGGCGTGCCTGGCGTGAATTCAGCCTGTTCCGGAGTGCGCATTCAGAGCCGGTGAATACGCGTCATTTTCAGCTGAATATCATCAGAGCCGCTCAGGAAAAGATTGAGGTTCTCACCAGTGACCGCAATAAGGCACTGATTGAGACGTTTCGTGAAAACAGCCGGCGTCAGACTTTACTGCTGCAGACGCGGGATAAACTGACGGGTGTGCGTGCGGACATTGTGACGGCCGCAGAGGATCTGAATGCCAGAATCGCGGCGATTAATGCAGAGGATACTGCTCATGAAGCGATCCCTCTCGTGGATCTTTCTGCCCAGACAGGGGTTATTGAGCGCAGACTGCTGTCCGTGCAGGAGCAGACTGAACAGTTTGGTCGCGATAACGACGAGATTATCGGTGCTTTCCGCGAGCAGGGGCTGGGACAGGATATTACCGGGTTGCTGGAAAAGGTACATGAATATCAGCGCCAGACGGAGCTGGCGGAAACGCATCTGCGTGAAATCGGACATCAGGAGACACTGTACCGGAGCGGACTGGAACAACGCACCAGGCTTGCGGCTGAATTCATGGACGGATTGCTGTCCAGACAGGGCGTGATCGACACGGCTTTCGCATCGCTGACCACAAAACCTCATCTGACGCAGGATCAGCAGGCCCTGATACAGGATATTCTTACGGATATCCGCATTTACGGCCAGCCTCACTTTGATGTCACGGCCTTTTACAACGGGATGCTCAGTTGTCTGAACCGGGGGCGGTTCAGGGCGGCCGGGGAGCTGACTACCCAGGACAGGCTGCGGGAGGTGTTCAGGATCAGCAGCATTGATGAGTTCCGGGCCCTGCTGGCAAATGAACCCATGCTGGTTTTGCCGGAATGTCCGGACAATAAACTGACCCTCGAGGCGTTTTTCTGGCGCGACGAATATTTTAACAGTCAGGGACCGGATGCACTTCTCAGTTATCTGTTCAGTCCGGAGCAGATCCAGCGCTATCTTAACGTCAGGGCGGAATTTGAATACAAAGGTAAAACCGTCGAAAAACTGTCAGCCGGGCAACGGGGGACCTTCTATGTCTGCCTTAAACTGGCGACAGATGCCTTCGGATCGCCGTTTGTATTTGATCAGCCGGAAGATGACCTGGACAATGACTTCATCATGCACAGTCTGGTCCCACTTTTCAGAAAAATAAAACAGTACCGGCAGGTCATCATCGTGACGCATAACGCCAACCTGGTGGTTAACTGTGATGCTGAACAGGTCATCATCGCGGCCAATAATGATGAAGTCATCAGTTACCGTAGCGGGGCGCTGGAATACGGAGATCACGGGGCGCCAAACAGTATGCGCAAGGCAATATGTGATGTGCTTGAAGGGGGACGACAGGCGTTCGAAGCGCGTGAGCAAAAATACGGCATGTTGTGGCTTAACGCCATCTGATGGGTCTCAGTAACTGAAGGATTCATTCCCGCCCAGGACCTGAAAGCAGACCTGATGAAGCCCTGCGTTCAGGTCCTGGTTTAATTTATTTCGGTTCTCAGGAACACAACGTATTGGTTATTTCCATTGGATGAAATTATACATGGCATCTATATTCATAAACGTAATACTGGTAAATCAGCACCAGTTATTGGTTATTATAAACAATAACTGACGTCACAACCTCCATGTAAAGAGGAAAGCTCATGGAAAGTGTTTCCGCTCGTGCTGAACTGAAACTTCACCTTCGTCACGAGTAATGCCTAAGCTTTATTGGAAGTGGTCAATGCCAGATAATAGTCAAATTTAAATAACCATAATACTGGGATATAATCTTCTGTTCTGGTATAATCGGTAAAGCCTCGTTTAAAAGAGTAAATCCAGCAACAACTTCTTTTGGATTACAATATTCCTTTGGTTTTCCAGGACTGAAAATTAAAAGAAAACATGTAACCTTAAAACAACGGCCATTTTGTAACTATACCAAGTGTCTTTTTTATATCCGGTGAATGAAAATGATTGAAAAAATATGTGAAGTGATTGATGGGGAATACATCTGTGACATTGATATCAGTGTGGAGGAATGGAAAATTTTGTTAAAAAATAAAAAAGTTTTTGATGAAAAAAGTATTGCTGCGTTAAAAAAATGGTTCATTGAACCAAATCATTCTTGCACATGTTTCGATATTGGTAAGAAGTACGACCTTCACAGCATGAGTGCTAATGGTGTTATTAATGGCTTAGGTGGCCGAGTTCAAAAAGAGCTTGGACGATTCGAGGTGAAAGGCATCGGGAATATAGCGGCTGGCACAAAATTTATTACCGTAATGAACAGCAAAGAAATCGACGTAAAACCAAAAAGAAACTTATGGACAATTCGCGAGGAACTTGTTCAGGCAATAAAAGAACTGGACTTTTTTGGTGAAACACAAAGCACCAATACCGAATTTTATTCTGATGATGAGTTGATCAATGCTATAGATGAAAATAGTGAATTTGAAGATGCTCTGAAATTCGAATATAGCGGAATAGCTAAACCTAAAAAAAATGCGATAGAAGTTAAAAATGGCCTCTTGTATCCAAGAAGTAAGGCGGTATCAAAAAATGCACTGAACAAAGCTGGCTACAGGTGTGAAGTCGATGGTGATCATCCAACGTTCAGAAGGCGAAATTCCACCTTAAATTACACCGAGCCTCACCACATCGTACCTATGTCTAAGCAAGATGATTTTGAAGTTTCTCTTGATGTGGAAGAAAATATAATTTCCCTGTGTTGCAATTGCCATAAAAAAATTCATCTTGGTGAGGGGTTTGAAGGTATGCTGGAGAAAATATATGCAGAGAGAAAGGAATTATTAAAAAAAGTAGATATCGATATAACACTTGAAAACTTGATCCTTTTTTACAAAATGGAAGGTAAGTGATTGTTAAAAGCGGGTAATACCCTCACTTTTATTTGTATTGATGAAAAGCCAGCCCTTTCGGGCGGTATCCGGGAAAGTACTGATGGTGGGTTGAGTTTGTTAAGCGCCTCAGAATGGTATTAATGCTGAAACCCATAATGCTGGCGGGAGGGAGACAATCGACCCCTTTAATGACCATATCGGAGGGGATCTATCGAGGACCGGGTTCAGAAGCTTTCCGTGCGAAACTGGACCAGGAAAGTGACGGTAAAGGTAATCTGGCGATGTACCTTTCGCATGACCAAAGAAGACGATGAGCAATTATCGGCAAGATACTAAATTAACAGTATCATTACAAATGAATATCACTCGATTTTGGATCTTTAAAATAAAAAACCCGAAATCAATCGGGTTTTAATTATTTAACGTTTAACAGGTTCCCGTGCCCGGGAACACATTAAATTTACGATCAATATGATGTTTTAGCAATCATTATTTTTAATGGTTAAGCCATTTTTTCATCTTTTCGATTTCACCTTTCTGAGCTTTAATAATGTCCTGCGCAAGCTTTCTCATTTCGGGGTCTTTTCCGTATTTGAGCTCGGTTTCAGCCATTCCGATTGCCCCTTCATGGTGTGCGATCATACCTTTTGCAAAGGCCTTATCGGGATCTGAGTCATTAACGCCGGTCATCATTTTTTCATGCATGTCTTTCATGCTCGTCATATATTCCTGTGACGATGACGACATATCGGACATTTTCATTACCGAATGTTCGGCAGAAATTGCTGACAGGGATAACATCAATATAACAAAAAAGGCGTTTTTGATTTTCATATAAAAAATCCTCTTCAGGTAGATACCGGCTAATTGTAGCTGAGTCACATAAAAAAGCCCCCTGACGGGGGCAAAAATGTAGCAACGTTGTTTCAGGAAAATCTATCAGGGAAAAGGTAACAGCACGGATACTACCGTCGCATTCAGCCTGCATTGATCATGCGGCGGTGCGCTTCGGCCATGGCCTGATGTGGGCCAGATTGCCCGTTATTCATGAATTCATGGGCAACCGCTGCTCTTTCATGCTCATTCATCGCCGCGTAAGACGTTGACGGGACGGTCGTGGATACCGTGTTATTTCCCATCATCTTCTGATGACTTTCCACCATTTTCTGGTGCGCATCCGCCGAGCCGTTCGTCATGGTCTCATGAGCAATAATGGCCTGTTCATGCTGGTCCATACCGGTCATACGAGGAGCAGTCCCCTGGATCCCGACAGGAGCCGCAGCAGACTGCATCTGGTGAGCAGGAGCCTGTGCATTGTTGACGCGATCATGGATATTCACGGTTTCAGTGGCCCAGGCCGATGAAATTAAACCAAAGCCCAGCAAAGATGCTAATACGATATTTTTCATGATAACTCTCCATTTCTGAATTAGTGATGTCCGGGGAAGTACAACCGGTGTTTTCAGTTCCATAACTGAAACAAGTTCGGCAGCGTTTATTTCTCCGGAAGAGGGCTGGATATTCATTTCCTGGCGTACTCTGACGCCGGGTATTGATGAAGCAATCCAACCTTCCTGATAAGTTGCACTAATTATATCGAATGGCTTCTGTTTGCTGCATGACAGGCTAATGACATCTTTGTCATTTACATCTTTATTTTCAGCATTGGGTTTCCGGGATCATTTTCTCCAGTCTGGGCACGGATAAGATAAAACGCGTGGAGCGTACGTCTGATTCCACCTGCACTCTTCCGTGATGTGCTTCCACGATTGACTTCACAATCGCAAGGCCGATGCCGCTGCCTTCTCCTTTTCGTTGTCTGGATGGATCCACCCGATAAAAACGGTCAAACAGCCTTGATAAATGTTCTTCAGGGATCGGTTTCCCCGGATTTTCAATCACAAGGTCAAAAAAGCTCTCCTGCTCTCTTATTGAGACGGTGATTGCCTGTCCCTCCGGGGTATAACGCAGGGCATTGGATAACAGATTATTGATCGCCCTTCTGAACATTTGTGGATCTCCCTCAACCAGGCAGGGCATCCCGTTAAATTTGAGCGTGATATTGCGTTCTTCGGCCCAGGCTTCGAAAAACTCGAAGACTTTCATGACTTCCGCTCTGAGGTCAAACATGACCCTGTCAGGTATCAGCTGATTATTATCTGCCTGTGCCAGGAACAGCATATCGCTGACCATTTTGGTCATCCGGTTATACTCTTCAAGACTGGAATAGAGGACATCCTCAAGTTCCCTCTGTGTTCGATCCTGACTCAGTGCGATTTCAGTCTGCGTCACCAGATTGGTGATGGGCGTTCTGATCTCATGCGCGATATCGGCAGAGAAATTGGCCTGGCGGGTAAAGACATCCTCAATCTTTCCAATCATATGATTGAACGAGATAACCAGTTGCTCCAGCTCAATGGGAACGCGTGTCGGTTCCAGTCGCGCATCAAGATTCTCGGAGGTGATGTTTTTAATGGCATTGCTGACATTACGAAGGGGCAGGTGCCCCTGACGGACAGCGATTCGAATGATCAGAACAATCAACAGGCTTATCACGACGGCAATCGCAATCAGGTTCTTTTTCAGCGCATCGAGGTAATGGAGATGGAAATTAATGGATAGGCCAGTCAGCATGACATAGTTCTGCTGTTTGCCCTGAAATATCGCCTGACCAGAGGAGGCGATAATCCTGTATGTTTCCATCTTCATTTCAGACCCGGTATCCATCGGTCCCGCAGGATCCTCCACCGTCCAGAGAAAGACATCCCGTGCGCGGCTGTGCTCGCTAAAATCTGCTGAATTCACTGCCGGGCGTAGTGCCGCCCCCTGAGCTGAGCTAAAGAGCACTTCACCCCTGGGATTGAGGAGCAAAAGGGCAACGTTGCGGTAGCTGGCAATTGATTCCTTTATTTTGCTTATTTTTTTATCATCCGGATCCACCGGGGACTGCAGTATACGGTTCAGTGTGGTGCTGATTTGCTGAAGATCACTGACATCCTGCTCGGCAAAATGATTTTCAACAGAATGCAGCATAAACCAGGTGAAGGCGATAAAAGCCAGTATCGTGGACAGGCTGATAAAAAAGGTCAGCCGCAGAGCGAGTGAGAAAGGGCGTCTGGAAGGTTTGCTATGCATCCGGGACCTCCAGCATGTAGCCCACGCCCCGGACTGTCTGGATCAGCTTTGTCCCGTAATCGTTGTCTATTTTAGCGCGGAGTCGCTTTACTGCGACATCGATCGCATTAGTGTCGCTGTCAAAATTCATGTCCCAGACCTGAGAGGCAATCAGGGAGCGGGGAAGAACCTCTCCCTGATGGCGAATGAAGAATTCCAGCAGGCTGAACTCTTTACTGGTGAGCACAATGCGGTTTCCGGCGCGACTGACTTTTCTGGATACGAGATCAATCGAGAGGTCAGCCACCTTAAACTGGCTTTCCGTGATCATCGTGTTTCCCCGCCTCAGAAGGGTTCTCACCCGGGCGAGCAGTTCGGCAAACGCAAAGGGTTTAACCAGATAATCGTCCGCACCCAGTTCCAGTCCTTTGACCCTATGTTCGATCGTGCCGAGGGCTGTCAGCAGTAAGACCGGCATACCCTTTCCGGCAGTGCGCAGCATGCGGATAATATCCCAGCCGTTCACATCAGGTAGCATGATATCCAGAATGACTAAATCATACTCGGCTGTCATGGCGAGATGATATCCGGTAAGACCATTATCAGCGTGATCCACTACGAACCCTGCCTCTGTAAGCCCTTTGCTGAGATATTCACCTGTTTTAATTTCGTCTTCGACGATCAATATTTTCATCTTGCTCCCCGGCTGGCTGCTAATGTCATTCTATTGCGCCCACGATCGTTATCAACGGATTACAGCAAAAATGACAACATTGTCATTATCCTGTCACCCGGCAAACAGAGAGCGTTAGGTAAAGTACCCCTATCAATACTCTGGACTTCATTTGAACCATTTACCAGGTCTGCCTGGACGAGAAGCGTTATGTTCAAATTAAAATTACTCAGCATTAGCACGATATTCATCCTGGCAGGCTGCGTGTCGCTTGCGCCTGAATATCAGCGGCCCGCAGCACCGGTACCCCAGCAGTTTTCACTGTCCCATAACAGCCTGACGCCAGCGGTAAATGGCTATCAGGATACGGGCTGGCGTAACTTTTTTGTCGATCCCCAGGTTACCCGGTTGATCGGTGAAGCTCTGACTAATAACCGTGATTTGAGAATGGCTGCCCTGAAGGTTGAAGAGGCCCGAGCCCAGTTCAACGTCACGGATGCAGATCGTTATCCCCAGCTGAATGCCTCATCCGGGATAACATACAGCGGTGGTCTGAAAGGTGACAAGCCGACCACACAGGAGTACGACGCGAGACTGGAGCTCAGCTATGAGCTCGATTTTTTCGGCAAACTTAAGAACATGAGTGATGCTGACCGCCAGAACTACTTTGCCAGCGAAGAAGCCCGTCGGGCCGTACACATCCTGCTGGTCTCCAACGTTTCACAGAGCTATTTCAGCCAGCAACTGGCGTACGAACAACTCCGTATTGCGCGGGAAACGCTGAAAAATTATGAACAGTCCTATGCTTTCGTTGAGCAACAGCTCGTGACCGGGAGTACGAACGTTCTGGCACTTGAACAGGCGAGAGGACAAATCGAAAGTACCCGCGCCGAAATAGCCAAACGAGAAGGCGATCTGGCTCAGGCAAACAATGCCCTGCAACTGGTGCTGGGAACGTACCGCGCACTTCCGTCAGAAAAAGGGATGAAAGGCGGGGAGATCGCACCAGTAAAATTGCCACCAAATCTATCTTCACAAATTTTGCTGCAGCGACCGGATATTATGGAAGCGGAATATCAGCTGAAAGCGGCTGATGCCAATATTGGCGCAGCGCGAGCGGCCTTTTTCCCCTCCATTACCCTGACCAGTGGTCTTTCCGCAAGCAGTACGGAGCTGTCAAGCCTGTTTACGTCAGGAAGTGGAATGTGGAATTTTATCCCTAAAATTGAAATTCCTATTTTTAATGCTGGCAGGAATAAAGCCAATCTGAAGCTGGCTGAAATTCGCCAGCAACAATCGGTGGTTAATTACGAACAAAAAATTCAGTCAGCCTTTAAGGATGTTTCCGACACGCTTGCGCTGCGCGACAGCCTTAGCCAGCAACTTGAGTCACAGCAGCGTTATCTTGATTCACTTCAGATAACTCTCCAGCGTGCCAGAGGATTATATGCAAGTGGTGCTGTCAGTTACATCGAAGTGCTGGATGCAGAACGTTCCCTCTTCGCTACGCAGCAAACCATTCTCGATCTTACCTATTCCCGACAGGTTAACGAAATTAATCTGTTTACCGCGCTGGGTGGCGGTTGGGTAGAGTAAATTTATTTAATTAATCAGGAAATTAAAAATGCGTAATTCACTTAAAGCCGTTTTATTTGGTGCCTTCTCTGTCATGTTTTCTGCCGGTCTTCATGCTGAAACACATCAGCATGGCGATATGAATGCTGCCAGTGATGCTTCGGTACAGCAGGTTATCAAGGGCACCGGTGTCGTTAAAGACATTGATATGAATAGTAAAAAGATTACCATTTCGCACGAAGCAATCCCTGCTGTGGGCTGGCCTGCAATGACCATGCGCTTCACTTTTGTTAATGCAGACGACGCTATCAATGCCCTGAAAACCGGCAACCATGTCGATTTCTCGTTTATTCAGCAGGGCAATATCTCCTTACTCAAAAGCATTAACGTTACGCAATCCTGATTATCAGTCCGGAGCGAATACATCCAGTGCGCCTGAACATTCATTAAGGGATTACTGTGAATGAATGATCGGGCGCATATGCCAGGTGTTTTGATTTTTCAGCGAGAAATTGTATGGCTTCTTTAAAGATAAAATATGCTGCAATAATTATCAGCAGCCTCATAGCAGGGGGGCTGATATCGGTTACTGCCTGGCAGTATGTAAACTCATCACAAAAAACAGTACAAACCGAACAAAAGGCACCGGAGCGAAAGGTACTTTTCTGGTATGACCCGATGAAACCGGATACCAAATTTGATAAACCCGGAAAATCTCCCTTTATGGATATGGACCTGGTGCCAAAATATGCTGATGAAAGCGGCGATAAAAGCAGTGGCGGGATCCGTATCGATCCAACCCAGGTTCAGAATCTGGGATTAAAAACGCAAAAAGTCACGCGAGGAATGCTGAATTATTCTCAGACAATCCCGGCTAATGTCAGTTACAACGAGTATCAGTTTGTCATTGTGCAGGCGCGCTCTGACGGTTTCGTCGAAAAAGTGTATCCCCTGACGATTGGCGATCATGTGAAGAAAGGCACTCCGCTTATCGATATCACCATTCCTGAATGGGTTGAGGCACAAAGTGAGTTCCTGCTGTTATCCGGTACAGGCGGTACGTCAACCCAGATAAAAGGGGTTCTGGAGCGACTTCGTCTGGCTGGTATGCCGGAAGAGGATATTCAAAGGCTGCGTTCAACCCGCACAATCCAGACCCGTTTTACCATTAAAGCACCTATTGATGGTGTCATTACTGCGTTTGACCTGCGCACCGGCATGAATATTTCGAAAGATAAAGTAGTGGCTCAGATTCAGGGGATGGACCCGGTCTGGATCAGCGCTGCAGTGCCAGAATCTATCGCATATCTGCTGAAAGATACGTCGCAGTTTGAAATTTCGGTACCGGCTTATCCGGATAAAACATTCCATGTCGAAAAATGGAACATTCTTCCCAGCGTGGATCAGACAACCCGTACGCTTCAGGTCCGTCTCCAGGTTTCTAATAAGGATGAGTTTCTCAAGCCGGGCATGAATGCCTATCTGAAACTGAATACCAAGAGCCAGGAGATGCTGCTGATACCAAGCCAGGCCGTTATCGATACCGGCAAAGAACAGCGCGTGATTACTGTTGATGATGAAGGCAAGTTTGTGCCGAAACAGATCCACGTTCTGCATGAATCACAGCAACAGTCCGGCATCGGTTCCGGCCTGAATGAAGGCGATACCGTGGTGGTCAGTGGCCTGTTCCTCATTGACTCCGAAGCCAATATTACGGGCGCGCTGGAACGTATGCGCCACCCTGAAAAAACAGAAAGCAGTATGCCAGCAATGTCTGACCAGCCTGTAAATATGCATTCAGGGCACTGAGGAGACGACGATGATTGAATGGATTATCCGGCGCTCTGTCGCCAACCGTTTCCTGGTCATGATGGGGGCCCTGTTTCTCAGCATCTGGGGTACATGGACGATTATTAACACGCCGGTCGATGCCTTGCCTGACCTGTCAGATGTACAGGTCATTATCAAAACCAGCTATCCCGGCCAGGCCCCGCAGATTGTAGAAAACCAGGTCACCTATCCACTTACCACCACCATGCTGTCCGTACCTGGCGCAAAAACCGTGCGTGGTTTTTCACAGTTCGGGGATTCGTATGTGTATGTCATTTTTGAAGACGGCACCGATCTGTACTGGGCCCGTTCCCGCGTGCTGGAATATCTGAATCAGGTTCAGGGAAAACTGCCTGCCGGTGTGAGTTCTGAAATCGGTCCTGATGCCACGGGTGTGGGCTGGATTTTTGAATATGCCCTTGTCGATCGCAACGGAAAACACGACCTTTCAGAACTGCGCTCTCTGCAGGACTGGTTCCTGAAATTTGAGCTGAAAACCATCCCGAACGTGGCTGAGGTCGCTTCGGTTGGCGGCGTGGTGAAACAGTACCAGATTCAGGTCAATCCGGTAAAACTGTCCCAGTACGGTATCAGCCTGCCCGAAGTGAAACAGGCACTTGAATCGTCTAACCAGGAGGCCGGTGGCTCATCCGTTGAAATGGCCGAAGCGGAGTATATGGTCCGTGCCAGCGGTTATCTTCAGAGCATTGATGATTTTAATAACATCGTCCTGAAAACAGGTGAGAACGGCGTGCCGGTTTATCTGCGGGATGTTGCCCGCGTGCAGACCGGGCCCGAAATGAGGCGTGGTATTGCCGAGCTGAACGGCCAGGGAGAAGTCGCTGGCGGCGTGGTGATCCTGCGGTCGGGTAAAAATGCGCGCGACGTTATCACGGCAGTGAGGGATAAACTGGAGACGCTGAAGGCCAGCCTGCCGGAAGGCGTTGAAATCGTGACCACCTACGATCGCAGCCAGTTAATCGACCGGGCGATTGATAACCTCAGTTACAAGCTTCTTGAAGAGTTTATCGTTGTTGCTGTCGTTTGCGCACTGTTCCTCTGGCATGTCCGTTCTGCCCTGGTGGCGATTATTTCTCTGCCACTTGGCCTGTGTATCGCCTTTATCGTCATGCACTTCCAGGGACTGAACGCCAATATCATGTCGCTGGGAGGGATAGCGATTGCCGTCGGTGCGATGGTGGATGCCGCCATTGTGATGATTGAAAATGCGCACAAACGGCTTGAGGAGTGGGATCATCAGCATCCGGGTGAGCAGATTGACAACGCCACCCGCTGGAAGGTGATTACCGACGCCTCCGTGGAAGTGGGACCCGCGTTGTTCATTAGCCTGCTGATCATCACCCTGTCCTTTATTCCTATCTTTACCCTGGAAGGGCAGGAAGGTCGTCTGTTTGGCCCGCTGGCATTCACGAAAACGTACTCCATGGCGGGAGCGGCCGCACTGGCCATCATCGTCATTCCTATTCTGATGGGATTCTGGATCCGGGGGAAAATTCCTGCCGAGACAAGTAACCCCCTGAACCGGGTGCTGATCAAAGCGTATCATCCTTTGCTGCTGCGGGTCCTCCACTGGCCAAAAACAACCCTGCTGGTTGCGGCCTTGTCCATTTTCACGGTTATCTGGCCACTGAGTCAGGTGGGCGGTGAATTTCTGCCGAAGATTAACGAGGGCGATCTGCTGTATATGCCGTCGACCTTGCCTGGCGTCTCTCCGGCAGAAGCTGCAGCGCTCCTGCAGACAACAGACAAGTTAATCAAAAGCGTTCCTGAAGTGGCTTCTGTATTTGGCAAGACCGGTAAAGCAGAGACCGCAACGGATTCCGCGCCGCTCGAAATGGTGGAAACCACGATCCAGCTCAAACCTGAGGATCAGTGGCGTCCCGGCATGACAATTGACAAGATTATTGATGAACTCGACAGGACAGTCCGTTTACCGGGTCTGGCAAACCTCTGGGTGCCGCCTATCCGTAACCGTATTGATATGCTCTCAACCGGGATCAAAAGCCCGATAGGTATCAAAGTGTCCGGGACTGTTCTGTCCGATATCGACGCGACGGCGCAGAGTATCGAGGCGGTAGCCAAAACCGTGCCTGGCGTGGTGTCTGTCCTGGCTGAGCGACTTGAGGGCGGGCGCTACATCGATATCGATATCAACCGGGAGAAAGCTTCCCGGTACGGGATGACTGTGGGCGACGTCCAGCTGTTCGTCTCTTCAGCAATCGGTGGGGCTATGGTGGGTGAGACGGTTGAAGGCGTGGCCCGGTACCCTATTAACATTCGCTATCCGCAGGATTACCGTAACAGTCCGCAGGCGTTGAGAGAGATGCCAATCCTGACCCCAATGAAGCAGCAAATTACGCTGGGCGATGTTGCCGATATTAAGGTCGTTTCCGGACCAACCATGCTGAAAACCGAAAATGCCCGGCCAGCCAGCTGGATTTATGTTGATGCCCGCGGCAGGGACATGGTGTCGGTGGTGAACGATATTAAGACGGCCATCAGTGAGAAAGTGAAACTGAGACCGGGAACCAGTGTGGCATTCTCCGGACAGTTTGAACTGCTTGAGCATGCCAACAAGAAACTGAAGCTGATGGTGCCGATGACGGTGATGATCATTTTCATCCTGTTGTATCTGGCATTCCGCCGGGCTGATGAGGCCTTACTTATTCTGATGAGCCTGCCGTTTGCCCTGGTTGGCGGGATATGGTTCCTGTACTGGCAGGGCTTCCATATGTCAGTGGCGACCGGAACCGGGTTTATCGCCCTGGCCGGGGTGGCAGCAGAGTTTGGCGTGGTCATGCTGATGTATCTGCGTCATGCCATTGAAGCGCACCCGGAATTGTCCCGTAAAGAGACGTTCACACCGGAAGGCCTTGATGAAGCCCTCTATCATGGTGCCGTACTGCGTGTCCGGCCGAAAGCCATGACCGTGGCGGTGATCATTGCGGGTCTGCTGCCAATACTCTGGGGAACCGGTGCAGGTTCAGAAGTCATGAGCCGTATCGCGGCACCCATGATTGGTGGGATGATCACGGCTCCGCTGCTGTCCCTGTTCATTATTCCTGCCGCCTACAAATTAATCTGGCTGCGCAGACATAAAAAAAGCGTGTCCTGAACCTGAAAGGGCACCCCCTGTGGGTGTCCTTCTTTACTGATTCACCCTGACGTCAGGGTTTATATCGATAATATACAGAGGTGAGTATGAAAAAAGTGGTTCTAATGGCGCTGGCTCTCGGCCTTTCACTACCCGCGATGGCGAGTGAAAAAGTGATTGATATGTACAAATCTGAAAACTGTGGCTGTTGTTCCCTGTGGGGCAAAGCGATGGAAAAAGACGGGTTTGAAGTACGAACTCACGTCATGAATGATCAGGCGCTGTCAGCCCTGAAAGAAAAGCATGCTATTCCTGCAGGACTACGAAGTTGTCATACCGCGGTTGCCGGTAATTTGATCATTGAAGGCCATGTGCCTGCGACAACGATACATAAGGCAATGCAGTCTGGTTCGGGTATATACGGTCTCGCCACCCCCGGTATGCCAGCAGGAAGTCCGGGAATGGAGATGGGAGCCCGAAAAGAGGCTTACGATGTTATCGCATTCTCACCGGATGGAAGTAAAAAAGTCTTCCAGCGAATCGAATAGTCAGCGGAACGGCTGATAACGGGACGCCGGTAGCAGGCACTCCTGTGCCGGCGATATTCGTGGTAATCGCATCCATGACATACCCTGAAGACAGAAGATGCTTCGGTATGCATAAGGAGAGTTACTGTGAAAAATGACAATGCAGTGCAACACAACAACCAGACTGCTTCTGAGCAGACATTATCCCCGGACGAGGGCCACGTATTGCATAAGGTGAGAGATCCCGTGTGCGGGATGGCCATCCTGCCCGACAGGGCGCACAGCAGCATTCGATACCAGGACCACCAACTTTATTTCTGCTCCGCCAGCTGTGAGAGTAAATTTAAAGCCCATCCCGATCGTTATCTTACCGAAGATGCCAGTGAACATTCCCATCACCATCACCACGATCATCACGAAGTCAGCCCTGATCAGATAAAACAGCCTCACAACCAGGCGGAAAAAGAGAATTCTGAAGGTGTGTGGACATGTCCGATGCACCCGGAGATACGCCGCAGTGGTCCCGGAAGCTGTCCTGTCTGTGGAATGGCACTGGAGCCGCTCGTAGCTACGGCATCCACGGGGCCGAGTGATGAACTTCACGACATGACAAGACGCTTCTGGCTGGGGTTGTTGCTGGCGTTTCCGGTTCTGGTACTCGAAATGGGATCTCATCTGTTTCCCGACTTGAGGAATACAGTACCGCCACAGTACAACACATGGCTGCAGTTGCTTCTGGCCTCCCCTGTCGTGTTGTGGTGTGGCTGGCCATTCTTCGCCCGGGCCGGAATGTCGTTACGTAACCGCTCCCTGAATATGTTTACCCTTGTTGCAATGGGGACCGGCGTAGCCTGGGTTTACAGCGTCATTGCAACCGTCTTCCCCTCCTGGTTTCCTGCATCGTTCAGAAACATGGATGGCCTGGTGGCCGTTTATTTTGAAGCCGCAGCAGTTATTACGGTGCTTGTTCTGCTGGGACAGGTTCTTGAGCTGCGGGCACGGGAACAAACCTCAGGCGCCATTACTGCGCTTCTGAACCTTGCCCCCAAAACCGCCAGACGGCTGGATCATGACGGTCATGAAACGGATATTAATGCGGAAGATGTCCTGCCTGGCGATAAGCTCCGCATCAGACCTGGAGAGAGTATTCCGGTCGACGGTATCGTGATCGAAGGCAAAACAACCGTTGATGAATCGATGGTGACCGGGGAGTCTATGCCGGTTACCAAAACGAAGGGTGACCCTGTCATTGGGGGGACGATTAATCAGACAGGTAGTCTTATCATCCGTGCAGAGAAAGTCGGTGATGAAACGATGCTCTCACGAATTGTTCAGATGGTCGCTGATGCACAGCGTTCGCGTGCCCCCATCCAGAGAATGGCAGACAGCGTTTCAGGCTGGTTTGTTCCTCTGGTGATACTTATCGCGGTTGTTGCTTTCTTGATCTGGTCTGTCTGGGGGCCCGAGCCCAGGATGGCGCACGGTCTCATTGCGGCTGTGTCGGTCCTGATTATTGCCTGTCCCTGCGCGCTGGGACTGGCCACGCCGATGTCGATAATGGTGGGGGTGGGCAAAGGCGCCCAGGCCGGGGTGTTAATCAAGAATGCCGAAGCCCTTGAGCGTCTTGAAAAAGTGGACACGCTGGTTGTCGACAAAACAGGCACGCTCACGGAAGGTTCGCCTACGGTGACAGGGATTATCAGTCTCAGTCCGGGTGGGGAAATATCTCTTTTACGTGTAACAGCTGCAGTGGAAAAAGGTTCGCAGCATCCGTTGGGTATGGCTGTTGTCAGAGCCGCGCATGAAAAGGGGATCGTGATACCTGCCGTCAGTAATTTCAATGCCCCGTCGGGGAAAGGTGTCTCAGGCGATGTCGAAGGTCAACGGGTTGTTATTGGTAATGAACTGGCTATGCAGGAAAACAGTATCGTTATTGATAATCAAAAGGCCGTTGCGGATACGTTGCGGATGGAAGGCGCTACCGTTATCTATGTGGCCACAGACGGGAACCTTGCAGGCCTGATAGCTATCTCGGATCCCGTGAAAGCAACCACGCCGGATGCGCTTAAAGCTTTGCGTCAGGCGGGGATCCGCATTGTTATGCTCACCGGGGATAACCAGCTTACTGCTGAAGCAGTCGCACGGAAACTGGGAATAGATGAGGTTGAAGCCGGGATTCTGCCGGATGGCAAAAAAGCAGTGATAACCCGACTGAAAGCGTCTGGCCATGTGGTTGCGATGGCCGGAGACGGTGTGAATGATGCCCCGGCGCTGGCAGCGGCTGACGTGGGTATAGCCATGGGAACGGGTACAGATGTGGCAATAGAAAGTGCTGGCGTTACCCTTCTCAAAGGCGATTTGATGATACTCAACAGGGCCCGTCATCTGTCAGAAATCACCATGAAAAATATCCGGCAGAATCTGTTTTTTGCGTTTATCTACAATGCTCTTGGGGTGCCTGTAGCTGCAGGTCTGCTTTATCCTGTGTATGGAATACTGCTGTCGCCAGTTATTGCGGCGGCGGCTATGGCCCTTTCCTCCGTTAGCGTCATTGCAAATGCGTTGCGTCTGAAAAGTGTCAGGCTCGGGAAATAACCCTGAATGAAGGGTCTGTTACTAACAGAAGGAGTCCGGTATGAAAAGTACCACCTATGCGCTTATTGCTGTCGCCGCGATTGCGGCATTTGCCCTCCTGCGCGAACACTGGTCACATGTGGCAGGTTACTGGCCATATCTGTTATTGCTGGTCTGCCCGCTAATGCATCTTTTCCACGGCCACGGAGGGCATGGAGATCATCAACATCAAGGAAGTGAAAACGATAAAAAAATTAATCCGGCAGACGGGGCCGCGTCGCGGCCCCGTTATCAGTCCAGGTATCGTTCGTAGTCTCTGGCATGCGCAAAGGCATGCTGTTCAAGTTTGTTATCAGCGGGTGCCGCTGCCCGGAACGCCAGTGAGTTAACAGGATTGTTATTGATGACCAGCTCGTAATGCAGATGAGGACCGGATGAACGTCCGCTGTTACCGGATAACGCAATAGCGTCTCCCCGGGTAACCCTGGCCCCTTTAGTAACGAGTATTTTATTGAGGTGGAGATAGCGAGTTTTAACACCGGCTTTTCCTGTTACTTCAACAAAATATCCCATGGTGCTGTTGTATTCGGCCCGGGTGATTTTTCCGTCGATGACGCTGACTATTTTCGTGTTCATGGGCATGGAATAATCAATGCCATTATGGGGACTCACTTTTCCCGATACCGGGTTAAGTCTTGCAGGATTGAAAGGCGAACTGAGTCTTGCTGTGGCCGGTAACGGATAATCGAGACTGCCTTTCCAGGAAGTATCGGAAAGGTTATAGAACTTTTTATCTGATATACGATACGCCGTGTAATTAAATGAACCGGACGTAAATTTATAGGCCACGACACGTGATTTTCCCGCTTTCTTTTGCAGTACGAGTTTTAATGATTCATTTTTTTTCAAATGCCGCAGATTAAACCGGGAAGGCAAGGAGCGCTGAAGAGTAGCGATCTCGTTCGATTCCAGCCCCGAGCGGGTGGCTGAAAGGTAGGCATTTTCTTTTACGACATCGGTAGAATACATTTACTGGAATTCGCCGTTAGCATGAACACTGCGGCGTATGCTAGGGGTTTTCAGGAGGCGTGTCATCTGTCAGTTAATCGGGAGCACCGTTGATGGTCGTCATTTTTGTAACATATCTTGTTTCCCGTTTGCTCCTGAAGCTCTGGGAACTGTATGACCAGCCCGACGGTGATGATTAACGGGACTGAAACAGGTTACGGCAGAGCAATATGGGGCTCATGTCCTGCTACGTAACCCGTCAGTAAAGCCCTGCTGCGCACCTGACGCTAAGCTCTAACCCGCCTGCAGTTACCTGGTCGAATACAGCCCGCGAAGCTTTCTTGCCTGCGTCTGATGTGCTTCCGCACCGGCATTATTGACCTGCTCATGCACGAGAGCGGCTTTTTCTCCGGCATTCAGTTCGTTAAAAGAAGAAGACGAGGTCTTTGAATTTGCATCACTGCCGGACAGCATTTTTTTATGTTCCTCAATCATTTTCTGATGCGCATAGGACGCGCTGTTGTTCATAAATGAATGAGCAACAATGGCCCTTTCATGTTCATTCATTTCAGAGAATGAGGGCGTGTTGTTTTTATTAACCCTGTCCGGTAAGTTTTCATGCGTCGAGGAATTCACATGACTGACGGCTGAGGCATTATTAACAAATCGATGTGCTTCATGGGCAATATCACTGGACTGAGCAAAAGCTGCCCCACAAAATAAAGCTGTAAACGCAGTGGTCGTGATTAATATATTCATGTGTAATTACCTTCTGAGGTACATAAAAGATGTCCTTATGATCATATATAAAAATAATCAACCTGTGGGGAAGATGACGTAAATGTAATACAGCTATGTACATTACACGATTGTAATGAATTTGTTTCTTAAGGTGTGCTAGATTCATTTCATTGTAAGTGGATGAACCAGTAATTTAATTTAAATCGGTTCTCGAATTCTGTCAGTAACCATACTTTAAATAAGGGAATGCGCATGCTGTTGAAAACGTCTCGACGAACTTTCCTGAAGGGGTTAACCCTCTCTGGCGTAGCCGGAAGTCTTGGCGTATGGAGTTTCAATGCGCGTTCCAGTCTGAGCCTGCCAGTTGCCGCATCCCTGCAGGGTACTCAGTTTGACCTGACCATTGGTGAAACGGCCGTCAATATCACGGGCAGTGAGCGTCAGGCCAAAACAATCAATGGAGGCCTGCCGGGGCCCGTTCTTCGCTGGAAAGAAGGTGACACCATTACCCTGAAGGTCAAAAACCGTCTTAATGAACAGACGTCCATTCACTGGCACGGCATTATTCTTCCGGCCAATATGGATGGTGTTCCGGGGCTGAGTTTTATGGGCATAGAGCCTGATGATACCTACGTTTACACCTTTAAGGTTAAGCAGAACGGGACTTACTGGTACCACAGCCATTCCGGTCTGCAGGAACAGGAGGGGGTATACGGTGCCATTATCATCGATGCCAGGGAGCCAGAACCGTTTGCTTACGATCGTGAGCATGTGGTCATGTTGTCTGACTGGACCGATGAAAATCCTCACAGCCTGCTGAAAAAATTAAAAAAACAGTCGGATTACTACAATTTCAATAAACCAACCGTTGGCTCTTTTTTCCGCGACGTGAATACCAGGGGGCTGTCAGCCACCATTGCCGATCGGAAAATGTGGGCTGAAATGAAAATGAATCCGACTGACCTCGCGGATGTCAGTGGCTACACCTACACCTATCTCATGAACGGGCAGGCCCCGCTGAAAAACTGGACCGGACTGTTCCGTCCCGGTGAAAAGATACGCTTACGGTTTATCAACGGCTCGGCAATGACCTATTTCGATATCCGTATCCCCGGGCTGAAAATGACGGTCGTGGCTGCAGATGGCCAGTATGTAAACCCGGTTACCGTTGACGAATTCAGGATTGCCGTTGCCGAAACCTATGATGTCATTGTGGAGCCTCAGGGTGAGGCCTATACCATCTTCGCACAATCCATGGACAGGACCGGTTACGCTCGAGGGACACTGGCCACGAGAGAAGGGTTAAGTGCTGCCGTTCCCCCCCTCGATCCCCGTCCTCTGTTGACCATGGAAGATATGGGTATGGGGGGAATGGGACATGATATGGCAGGAATGGACCACAGCCAGATGGGAGGCATGGATAACAGCGGAGAGATGATGTCTATGGACGGTGCTGACCTTCCGGATAGCGGGACATCCTCCGCGCCCATGGATCACAGCAGCATGGCCGGTATGGATCATTCCCGGATGGCCGGAATGCCGGGTATGCAAAGTCATCCTGCGTCAGAAACGGATAACCCACTGGTTGATATGCAGGCGATGAGCGTCTCTCCGAAATTAAATGATCCGGGTATTGGTCTTCGAAATAACGGAAGAAAGGTTCTCACGTACGCGGATTTGAAAAGCCGCTTTGAGGATCCTGACGGACGTGAACCTGGCCGTACCATAGAACTGCATTTAACCGGCCACATGGAAAAGTTTGCCTGGTCATTTAACGGAATCAAGTTTTCAGATGCCGCACCGGTGCTGCTGAAATACGGTGAGCGGCTCAGGATCACGCTGATCAACGATACCATGATGACTCACCCCATTCACCTGCATGGTATGTGGAGCGATCTGGAAGATGAAAACGGTAATTTCATGGTTCGTAAACACACAATAGATGTTCCCCCTGGTACAAAACGCAGTTACAGAGTGACAGCAGATGCGCTTGGCCGCTGGGCGTATCACTGCCATTTGCTCTATCACATGGAAATGGGAATGTTTCGTGAAGTCCGGGTGGAGGAATGATGCGAATGAAGAGAAATTTGAAGGCCATACCTGTTCTGGTCGCCGGTTTGTTTACCTCACAGCTTTCTATTGCGGCGGGCTCCGTCTCTGCAGATCCCCACGCCGGGCACGACATGTCTGCCATGCAGATGCCAGCAGATGAGAATTTCACTGAGATGACGTCAATGGAGCCCATTGTAACTGAGAGCAGAACGCCAATTCCGCCTGTTACCGATGCCGACCGGAAGGCTGCATTCGGCAATTTACAGGGGCATGCGATTCACGACAGTGCGATTAATTATCTGGTTCTGCTGGATCAACTGGAATGGCAACGGTCGGATAACACCAACAATTTCAGCTGGAGTGTTAACAGCTGGATTGGAGGCGACACAGATCGGATTTGGCTAAAGAGTGAAGGTGAACGAAGCAATGGGGAAACGGAGGCGGCTGAAGCGCAGTTACTCTGGGGACATGCGGTTGGCCCATGGTGGGATTTGGTTGCGGGTGTCAGGCAGGATTTCAGACCTGCTTCTGCCCGGACCTGGGCTGCTGTCGGTTTTCAGGGGCTGGCACTCTATAATTTTGAGTCTGAAATTACGGGTTTTGTCAGTAATGGCGGAAAAGCAGCCCTTCGTCTGGGAGGAGAATACGACGTTTTACTGACTAACCGGCTCATACTCCAGCCATCCTATGAGGTGAATTTCTACAGTCAGGATGATGAATCGCGGGGTCGCGGCAGGGGACTGACTGACACAGAGCTGGGGCTCCGGCTGCGCTATGAAATACGCCGTGAGTTTGCACCCTATATAGGCGTTTCCTGGAATCAACTTTACGGGAAAACATCCGATATGGCGAAAAGAGAAGGTGAGAAAGACCATCAGGTAGTATTCCTGGCGGGAGCCAGAATCTGGTTTTAACGCACTGATATAAAACACTCAACTAAACAGGTAAATAAAATGTCGATTTTAAATAAAGCCATTCTTACAGGTGGCCTCGTTATGGGCGTTGCTTTCTCTGCTATGGCCCATCCGGAATTAAAAAGCTCTGTGCCACAGGCTGATTCAGCCGTAGCGGCCCCGGAAAAGATTCAGCTTAATTTCTCGGAAAATCTGACCGTGAAATTCTCAGGTGCAAAATTAACGATGACGGGTATGAAAGGCATGTCATCACATTCTCCGATGCCGGTCGCGGCAAAAGTGGCGCCAGGCGCTGACCCTAAATCGATGGTCATTATTCCGCGAGAGCCTTTACCCGCTGGCACTTATCGTGTTGACTGGCGCGCGGTTTCTTCAGATACGCACCCTATTACCGGTAATTACACCTTTACAGTGAAGTAATATTATGAACGACCTGATTATGATTGTTATTCGTTTTCTTCTTTATCTGGATTTGATGGTAATATTTGGATTGCCATTTTTTCAGATATATGGAATAAGCGGTGTCAGACATGAAACCTATAACCTGACTAATTTCAGGTCGTTTATAACCTTTGCTGTTGTTACAGGCATCATTCTTACTGGCATTAATATGCTCCTGGTATCTAATGCCATGAGTGGAGTAACTGACCTCAGAGAATTATCCATCCATGTTATCGAGATGGTGATAGAAGAAACTGATGTGGGTATTAGCTGGATTGTCAGGCTCTGTGCCCTGTTTACCACACTCGGTGCTTTGTTCCTTTACACTAATAAGAGAGTATTGTCCTGCCTGCTGATGACGATGAGTGGGGGCGTGGCGCTGGCTACACTTGCCTGGGGAGGACACGCCGTTATGCATGACGGTCTGCATTACTATCTCCATTTACTGAGCGATCTGACCCATCTCGGCGCTGCAGGTGCCTGGACAGGTGCTCTGGTTGCATTTGCTATCCTGCTGATGCGCAGAAACGAGCATAATGCACAGAGCGTCATTGTGATATCTGACTCCCTGGCAAAATTTGCCACGGCAGGAACGGTGATTGTTGTAGCCCTGATCCTGAGTGCGCTGGTCAACTATCTGTATATTGCTGAGGGTAACTTAACTCCCTTATTCAACAGTTCCTGGGGGAGGATATTGCTTGCCAAGACGGCTCTGTTTGTTCTGATGCTTCTTCTGGCTGCAGCAAACCGGTTTCACCTGGGTCCCCGGCTTGAAGTTATGGTCAGGGAAGGGAATTATGATCGCAGCGTTGCCCTGATGCGAAACAGCATCCTGACAGAATTCGTTGTTGCGATTATCATTCTGGGCGCCGTAGCGTGGCTCGGAATGCTTGCTCCGTCTCAGGTCAGCTAGGGGACATCCAAAGCTCATGCGTGAGATTTTTACTTTCATATCAGCGAGTTGACCATGCAGCGTATTTTAATCGTTGAAGACGAACAAAAAACAGGTCGTTACCTGCAGCAGGGACTGGTTGAGGAAGGCTATCAGGCCGATCTCTTTAATAATGGCCGCGATGGTCTCGGGGCCGCGTCGAAGGGACAGTATGATTTGATAATACTGGACGTGATGCTGCCTTTCCTCGACGGGTGGCAAATCATCAGCGCACTGAGGGAGTCCGGGCACGAAGAACCGGTCCTGTTTTTAACCGCAAAGGACAACGTGCGGGACAAAGTGAAAGGACTGGAGCTTGGCGCAGATGACTACCTGATTAAGCCCTTTGATTTTACGGAGCTGGTTGCACGTGTAAGAACCCTGCTGCGCCGTGCACGCTCGCAGGCCGCAACAGTCTGCACCATCGCCGATATGACCGTTGATATGGTGCGCCGGACCGTGATCCGTTCGGGGAAGAAGATCCATCTCACCGGTAAAGAATACGTTCTGCTTGAGTTGCTGCTGCAACGCACCGGAGAAGTGTTACCCAGGAGTCTTATCTCGTCCCTGGTCTGGAACATGAATTTTGACAGTGATACGAATGTGATTGATGTCGCCGTGAGACGTCTGAGAAGTAAAATTGATGATGACTTTGAGCCAAAACTGATCCATACCGTTCGCGGTGCCGGATATGTCCTGGAGATCAGAGAAGAGTGAGGTTCAAAATTTCCCTGACCACACGCCTGAGCCTGATTTTTTCTGCGGTGATGCTTACGGTATGGTGGTTATCAAGTTTTATCCTGATTAGCACCCTTAATGGCTATTTCGATAATCAGGACCGCGATTTTCTGACAGGTAAACTTCAGCTCACCGAAGAGTTTCTTAAAACAGAGACGTTCCGGAACAAAACGGATATTAAGTCATTATCAGAAAAAATAAACGATGCGATGGTAGGGCACAATGGTTTATTCATTTCTATAAAAAACATGGAAAATGAAAAAATTGTTGAACTCTATGCCAAAAATTCTGTTGTTCCAGCGGTCCTGCTTAATAAGTCGGGTGATATTCTCGACTATATGATCCAGACGGAAGAAAATAACACCGTGTACCGCAGTATCTCGCGGCGGGTTGCCATGACGCCGGAACAGGGTAAAAGCAAACATGTCATCATTACGGTTGCCACGGATACTGGGTATCACACCCTGTTTATGGACAAACTCAGTACCTGGCTGTTCTGGTTCAATATCGGTCTGGTCTTTATTTCTGTTTTTCTGGGCTGGCTGACCACACGTATTGGTCTGAAACCGTTACGGGAAATGACCAGTCTGGCTTCCTCCATGACTGTACACAGCCTGGATCAGCGTCTAAATCCCGATCTGGCTCCGCCGGAAATCTCTGAGACCATGCAGGAGTTCAATAATATGTTTGATCGCCTGGAGGGGGCATTCCGGAAACTGTCAGATTTCTCGTCTGACATCGCGCATGAGCTGCGCACACCAGTCAGTAATCTGATGATGCAGACGCAGTTTGCACTGGCTAAGGAAAGGGATGTTTCGCATTACCGCGAAATTTTATTCGCTAACCTGGAAGAACTGAAAAGGTTGTCACGAATGACCAGTGACATGCTTTTTCTGGCACGTTCAGAGCATGGTCTGCTGCGGCTGGATAAACATGATGTGGATCTGGCAGCCGAACTGAATGAATTACGTGAGTTGTTCGAGCCCCTGGCAGACGAAACAGGAAAGACAATCACGGTTGAAGGAGAGGGCGTTGTTGCCGGAGACAGCGATATGCTCCGACGTGCTTTCAGTAACCTGCTTTCCAATGCAATCAAGTATTCTCCCGATAACACCTGTACAGCGATACACCTTGAGCGTGACAGTGACTGTGTGAACGTGATGATTACGAATACGATGTCCGGCCAGGTTCCCGCTAATCTGGAACGTTTGTTTGACCGGTTCTATCGCGCAGACTCATCAAGGTTCTACAACACGGAAGGCGCGGGGCTGGGATTATCAATTACAAGGTCGATCATTCATGCTCACGGCGGCGAGCTGTCAGCAGAACAGCAGGGGCGGGAAATTGTGTTCAGTGTGCGTCTGTTAATGGATTAATACCGTTATTCAGGAGAAACCCGGAAGGTGACAAAAATGTCATCGTTCAGTCACGCGATAAACAGAGGCGGTTTTTTATAATCAGCCATAAATCAGGACAGCGTGATAATTCAATCGCCCGGTTCCTGGCGTGATGATCAACCAGCCCTGAGATCAAATGCTTTCTCTGTTATAAGCATTGATTGTTCGGGTATGAAAACACCGGAGACCCAACCATGAAAAAGATTCTCGTATCATTTGTTGCCATTATGGCTGTCGCTTCATCCGCCATGGCTGCAGAGACAATGAACATGCATGACCAGGTAAATAATGCACAGGCTCCTGCCCATCAGATGCAGTCATCTGCTGAAAAAAGCGCAGTTCAGGGAGACAGCATGACAATGATGGATATGAGCAGTCACGATCAGGCCGCAATGTCCCATGACATGATGCAAAACGGCAATTCTGCTGCCCATCAGGACATGGCTGAAATGCATAACAAAATGATGAAATCCAAGCCAGCAGCTTCTAACGAAACAGCAAAATCATTTTCCGAAATGAACGAGCATGAGAAAGCCGCTGTTATGCATGAGAAGGCGAATAATGGTCAATCTTCCGTTATTCATCAGCAGCAGGCTGAAAAGCATCGCAGCCAGATCACGCAGAATTAACCCGCAGCTCCACTTGTCAGACCCTCATTTAACGCCGAAGTCACTGGCTTACGCTCCCAATCGGGAGCGTTTTTTTAAACCAAATGAAAGATTATGTCTGTGTATGATTAATCGTAGTCTGCGGCCTGTTATGAACTAAATGAACGACGGACTAAATTTAACATAAGATAGATTGCGCGAACTAAGTATTTAATTTGATTGTTATTTTACACATTCAGTTATATCCATGGTTCATGCCGCGCCGTATCCTGAGACTGACTGAGAATACGTATGATCGTAACCACCGAATGTGATGACACAAAATAGATCATGTGCTGTTCCACCGGCAGCGAGCAGATATCTTCTCCCAGCTCTGCGCGATGCGTGCCGATGTCATGCATGGCCAGCACATCAAACACTGCGGCTATACGCCCGATATACGCATCCGCCTGAACAACCCCGAACTGTCTGAAGCTGTAGTCCCAGATAGCCTCCAGATCTTCTTCTGCTTTTGGTGTCAGCTCAATCTCTTTCATTTGCCATCCTGGCCCTGACATTATTCAGGAATGCATCCTTGTTCCATGGTTTCGCCTCGCCGCTGCTGATGCCTTCGGCCAGCAGATCGCGCAGTTCCTGAAGGCGTGATTCAGCTTGCTTCTCGCGCAGCAGCCGCAGCGCGTCACGCATGACTTCGCTCTGGGTTCGGTAATCACCGGCCTTAACCAGGGAATCGATAAATTCACGCAGCTCATCACCCACGTCCACCGTCATTGTACGGGCCATAACCCCTCCGTTTCATTATGTAAGATTTGTTCTTACATAAGTATATCATTTTAGCATCAGGCTTCCATGGTGGGGTCCGCTTGGAAAACGGAATCTATGGTCACTCCCGTTTTTGCAACACCGATTTTGACGACAAGTTGGCT
>OJUA01000067.1_pt1 | contig 38008 bp, 29 predicted proteins | sample 1599821 | NCBI WGS metagenome assembly OJUA01 (sample SAMN04436921, study PRJEB24849) | human gut metagenome | biome: human gut; feature: NICU; material: stool | host: Homo sapiens | place: USA: Saint Louis, MO | collected 2012-05-14
GAGCCGGATTCCCCCACCAGCGCCAGCCGCTCGTTGCCAAGCGTAAAGCTCAGGTTGTTGACCACGCGTGCGGCGGGGTAGTCGATATTCAGCGCATCGACGATGACGCGGTGTTCAGTCATGCTGTGGCTCCAGTACATCGCGCAGGCCATCGCCCAGCAGGTTAAACGCCAGGCTGGCAAACAGAATCGCTCCGCCCGGAATAGCGGCAATCCACCACTGGTCGAAAATGACCTGCATGCCGTCGGCAATCATCGCGCCCCATTCGGCCATGGGCGGCCGTGCGCCAAGGCCGAGGAAGCCGAGACCGGCGGCGGCCAGAATAATCCCCGCCAGATCCAGCGCCAGCCGCACAATCGCGGACGGCAGGCACAGGGGCAGAATATGGCCGACCAGCAGGCGCGGGCCGCGGATCCCCATCATCTCTGCGGCGGCCAGGTAATCGCTGTGGCGCAGACGCTGAATCTCGCTCCGGGCCTGACGCGCATAGGCCGGCCAGGTGGTTAAGGCCAGCGCCAGCGCGCCGTTGACCAGCCCCGGGCCGAGCATCGCCACAAACGCGAAGGCGAGGATCAGGCGCGGCATCGACATCACCACGTCGGTAAAGCGCATCAGGACTCGCTCCAGCCAGCCGCCGTAGTAGCCGGACAGGATCCCCACCAGCAGCCCGGCGGGCAGGGTGATAACGGTGACTAATGCCACCAGCCCGAGCGCCGGACGGGTGCCGTAAATCAGGCGCGAGAGCAGATCGCGCCCGTAGCTGTCGGTGCCCAGCCAGTGCTGGTCGTTCGGTGCCTGCAGGCGCGCGGCGGCGTCCTGCCAGTTCGGATCAACCGGTGCCAGCCAGGGCGCGAACAGGGCAATAAACACCAGCAGCGCGAGGGCAATCAGCCCGCAAACGGCGGCAGGGGAGCGGCGCAGGCGGCGTAAGAAGAGATAAAACGGCATCAGCGCACCCTGGGATCGGTCGCCCGCACAAGCAGGTCGGTAAGGTTATTGATCAGCACAAAGCAGACGCCAATCAGCAGCGTGCCGCCCATGACCGCGGTGGTGTCTCCGGCGAACAGGGCGGTGGTGAGATAGCGTCCGATGCCCGGCCACGAGAAGACGGTTTCGGTTAATACCGCACCTTCCAGCATGCTGGTATAGGCCAGGGCGATCACCGTCAGCAGGGTGCTGCGAATGTTCGGCAGCACGTGGCGCAGCAGAATGGCCATCTCCCCGGCACCCTTGGCGCGGGCAAGCAGGATGTACTCCTTGTTCATTTCGCCGAGGCAGGCGGAGCGGGTCAGGCGGGTAATGCTCGCCAGCGAGTAGTACGCCAGCAGCACCACCGGCAGCACCAGGTGGCTGATGGCGTTGCGGAATGCCTCGCGATCGCCGGAAAGCCAGGTATCTATCAGCGCAAAGCCGGTGCGCGGCTCGACGGTGAACTGCCAGATGTCGTCCAGCCTGCCGGGGCCCGCGCTCCACTGCAGCTTCGCGTAGAACAGGGCCAGCATCAGCAGGCCGAGCCAGAAAATCGGCACCGAGTTGCCGAGCAGGGTGAGCGTTCTGATCGCTAAATCGAGCGGCGAACCGGCGTAGCGGGCGCACAGCACCCCGGCCGTCACGCCGAGCACGGACCCGATGATTAACGCCAGGGTCGCCAGCTCCAGCGTGGCGGGGAAGGCGTGCAGCAGATCCTGCAGCACCGGCTGCCCGGTGGCGCTGGCGGTGCCTAAATCACCGTGGGCAAGGTTTTGCAGGTAGTGCCAGAACTGCACGGGCAGGGGACGATCCAGCCCAAGCTGGTTGCGAACCTGATCGTACGTCGACTGGCTGGCGTGATCCCCGACGATCTGCAGCACGCGATCGACCGGTGAAAACGCCGAGAGCGCAAAGGTGACGAGAAGCAGCCCGAAAAGCGTCAGCAGCAGGGTCAGCAGGCCCTGAAGCACGCGGGTGGAAAGATGTGGCATGGAAAATCTCTTTATGCCGGGTGGCGGCTTCGCCTTACCCGGCCTACAAAAACCGAGAACACAGGCCGGGTAAGCGCAGCGCCACCCGGCAACAAGGGCTACTTCGTGACGCGATCGTACCAGACCATATCCGCGTTCAGCCCCTGCTGATACCCCTTCACGTTATCGCGCACCACGATCTGGGTTTTGCCCTGATCGACGAACACGTACGGCGAGCTCTGCTGCAGCTGTTCCTGCATCTTCTTGTACAGATCCAGACGTTTCGCCGGATCCGGCTCGGCTACCGCCGCCAGCGTGGCCTTGTTCAGCTCCGGGATTTTCCAGCCGTTCAGACCGGCCACGGTGCTGGACTTCCCGTCGTTCCACGCGAAGGCGCTGGCGTTGGAGTGCGCGTCGAAGTAGTCCGGGATCCACAGACGAATCGCCGCCTGATGCTGCTTAGCGCGCACGCGGGCATAGACCTGGCTCCCGGCGGCAGGCAGCAGATCCACCTTCACGCCACCCTGCGCAAAGCTCGCCTGCATCGACTGGGCAATAGTGATAAACGGCGGCTTGTTCTCCACGTCCAGCGTGAAGTGCGCGTCCTTAATGCCCGCTTTGGCGAGGATTGCCTTCGCTTTTGCCGGATCAAATTTAAACGGATTGTCTTCCAGCGCGCCCGGCAGGCCGACCGGCAGGAAGCTCTGGTGAACAAAATACTGGCCTTTCAGCAGGTTCTTCGTGATGCCGTCATAGTCGACCAGCCAGCGCGACGCTTCCCAGAACGCCGGGTTGTTCAGCAGCGGATTGGCGCTGTTGCCGGTGTTAAACACCAGGTAATTCTGCTCCGCAGACGGGATGCTCAGCACCTTCACGCCCGGCTTGCCGTCCAGGGCGGTAATCTGGTCTGCACCCAGATCGCGCGCCACGTCCGCATCCCCCTGCTGGATCAGCAGGCGGCGTGAAGCCGGATCGGGGACGTTCTTAATGATGATGCTTTTGAGCTTCGGCGCGCCGCCGGGGGCGGAATCGTTGGCTTCCAGCACGATGGCCTGATGCGGCTGATAGACGCGCATTTTGAACGCGCCGCTGCCCGCCGAGTGCATTTTCAGCCACGCGTTACCGAAGTCGTTATCCTTGACGTTCGCGGCGACCTCTTTTTCATCGACGATAGAGGCAATCGGCGTGGAGAGAATATTCAGCGCCACCGACGGGCTGACGTCCGCCGTCCAGTGAAGCTGGAGGGTATGATCGTCCACCTTTATCAGCTGGCTGGCGATGTTGCTCGCGTCCCAGCCCAGCACGTTGAGGATAAAGGCCGGGGATTTGTTCAGCGTCACGGCGCGGGTATAAGAGAAGATCACGTCTTCCGGGCGCAGCGGGTTGCCGGAGGCGAATGTCGCATCGGGTTTAAGCTTGATGGTCAGGGTTTTTGCTGCCGCGTCCGCGTCCCAGCTTTCTGCCAGAACAGGCGTGATTTTTTCCGGATTATCGCGGTCCGGCTGCACCAGACGCTGGTACAGGCTCGGCACGGTCTGGATGCTGGAGAGCTCGTTGGCTTCGGCCGGGTCGAGGCTCACGATGTCATCAAGCCCCTGGGCAACCACCAGCGTGTTGGGCGGCGTAGCGGCATGGGCGGCGCCTGAGAGCGCAGCCAGCACCAGTAACGGCAACAGTTTTTTTGTCATAGCGATCCCTGAGAAGAATATATTGTGATTGTTTTATGCTCCGCTACGTTAGGGCGACTGTGACATTCCACAAAGTCGAAATTCAGCTTTACTTATGCCTTCCGGGAATATCGCATGCGCTCGGGCTATTAAAACACACGGCTTTTCGCGCGCTTTTTAACCTGCTATAACAAATGCCTTACCTTTCAGGGAGTCACCGCCGTGCCCGAAATCAATCAACATGGTCAAACCGTTAACGATATCGTTCCCGACTGGAAAGGCGCGCGCGCGTTAACCCGCACGCCGCTGTTCGGCCAGTATTGTCGCCTGGAGCCGCTGGACGCCGATCGCCACGCGGCCGATCTCTTTGAGGCCTACGCGCTGGGAGACGACAGCGACTGGACGTGGCTTGCCAGCACGCAGCCCACGAGCGTGGAAGCCACCGCGCACTGGATCATGGCGAAGGTCATGGACGATGAGCTGGTGCCGTTTGCCGTCATTGACTTACGCAACGAACGGGCGGTGGGGCTGGTGAGCTATATGGCTAACGAGCGGCTGTTGGGCTCGGTGGAAATTGGTCACGTCACCTGGTCGCGCAAAATGAAAGGTTCCCGCATCGGCACCGAAACGGTGTGGCTGCTGCTGAAAAATGCGTTTGAGCACGGCTACCGGCGCCTCGAGTGGAAGTGCGATTCCATGAACGTGGCGTCGCGCAGGGCGGCGGAGCGGCTGGGGTTTGTCTGGGAGGGACGCCTGCGCCAGAAGCTGGTGCGTAAAGGGCGCAACCGCGACAGCGATATGCTTTCTATTATTGACGGCGAATGGCCGCAAAGAGACGCGGAGCTGCGCGCCTGGCTGGCGGCAGAGAATTTTGACGATGAAGGGCGGCAGATAAAGCGGCTTGAGGCGTTTCGGTTATAAGTTTTTTATGTAGGGTACAGCGTAAACGCGCGGTTAATCCGCGGAAATCGCGATTTCAATCAGGTTGGTTTTTCCTGACTGTAGCCCGCGCGCTACCGCTTCGGCGATATCCGCAGCCTCGGTCACCCGGCAGCAGTGGACGCCCATGGCGGTGGCCAGCGACTGAAAATCGATATGCGGGTTCACCAGGTCCATCCCGATAAAACGCCCCAGCCGCGTTGAGCTGTAGTCAGCCTGGCTCTTCATAAAGTTTTTCAGGATGTTGTACTCCCTGTTATTCATGACGATAAAGGTGACCGGCAGATTTTCGTGTGCCGCCGTCCAGAGCGCCTGCGGCGAGTAGAGGGAGGCTCCGTCCCCAACTAAACACACTACCGGCTCGCGGCCCAGCCCCAGCGAGTGACCTACTGCTGCGGGCATCCCCCAGCCCAGTCCGCCGCCGCGCATAAAGTAGTAGCGCTGGTGCTGCTGGTCAGAGATGAACCGGCGGACATGCCTGGCGGTCGCTATCGCCTCATCAACGATGGTGGTACCCGTCGGAATGGATCGGATGACTTCCCAGGCTGCGACCATCGGGGAGAGCGCCGGGCGTAGCCGCTCGGCGGCCAGACGTTCCTCCTGCTGCTGCCACTCCTTCTCCCGTTCGTCGCGGGCCGTAACCAGCAGCCGCTGGTGGGCCAGCGTGCTGGCGATCAGGCGCTGCTTAAGCTTTGGCAGCAGTTCGTGCAGGGACAGTTTGATATCCCCCATCACCGAAAGGCGAGTGGCATAGGTGCGGCCAAGCTCGTGCATATCCGCCGAGAGCTGGTACACCGCGCAGGTCGCCGGAATGGCCTCGCCCTCGCTGTACAAAATGGTGATCAGGCTTCTGCCGCCGATGATAAATACGGCATCGTAGGCATTGATGATGCTGGCGATTTCGCTGGCGGTGGTGGGCATATTGCCCCGCCAGAGCGCGTGCTGGGTGGGAAAAGGCAAATTCAGCGGCCAGGAGGAGCCGTAGACGTGGGCGCTGAGCGCTTCCGCCAGCTCGACAATTTCCTGCGTCGAGCCGCTGGAGTGCACCTCATCGCCCGCCACAATCATGATCCTGCCCGGCGCGATCTCGCTGAGCGCCTCCGCCAGCTCGTCCAGCGAGCCCGCCACGGTGTGGTAGTTCACTCTCGACGCCGTCTGTATCCCGGCATCGCTCAGCTCTTCCATCACGTTCATCGGCAGGGAGAGCAGCACCGGACCAGCCGGAGGGTAGGTGGCAGCGTGAAACGCGCGGCGCACCAGCACCGGGAGCTGGTCGGCGCTGGTGACCTCCTGCGCCCATTTCATGACCGGGGAGCCAATGGAAACAATATCGTCATACAGCAGCGGGTCGCGGACGTAGTGCCGCGTATCCTGCTGTCCAACGGTAACCACCAGCGGGGTTTTCATGATCCGCGAATTAATGAGATTCCCCATGCCGTGCCCCAGGCCGCTCGCGGTATGCAAATTGATAAAGCCCGTTTTGCCGGAGGCTTTCGCGTAGCCGTCGGCAATCGCCACCACGGTGCTCTCCTGAAGCGCCAGAATATAGTGAATATTTTCATGGCGAAGCAGGGCATCAATGAGCGGAAGTTCGGTGGTGCCGGGGTTGCCAAAAATATATTCCACGCCTTCACTCTCCAGCACTTCAAGAAGAATATCGGCACCCGTTCGCATATTGAGATCTGATAAGGACGTTAATGATTTAATCATACTGACACCTCATTCAGTATTATTTAACCCAGGCTAAAATTCTTCCTGCGTTGGACGCACAACAATTTCATTAATATCAACGTCGCCAGGCTGTTCTATGGCAAATAAAACCGCGCGGGCAATTGCGTCAGCCGGAATAGCCTGCTTATAAAACTCATGGAGAAATTTTTTACTCTCTTCGTCAGAGCTGCCGAATTGCAGTTCGCTTTCGACGGCGCCGGGCGAAATAAGCGTCGTGCGGATAGTTTTACCCGCCTCCTGACGTAAGCCTTCACTCAGCGCGCGGACGGCGAATTTTGTGGCGCTGTACACCACGCCGCCAGGCGCCAGCACCTTGATGCCCGCAACGGAGGCAACGTTAATAAAATGTCCGCTGCCCTGACGCTGGAACACCGGCCACGCGGCCGCGATGCCGTACAGCACCCCTTTCAGATTGGTGTCAATCATCTTGTCCCATTCGTCGGTTTTCAGCTCGCTCAAGGGAGCGATAGCCATAAAGCCCGCGTTGTTGATCAGCACATCCACGCGCTGGTAGGCGGCAACGGCAGCGTCAATGGCGCGCTGAACCTCTTCCTGACGGGTGACATCGGCCTTGACGGCTATCGCCTTGCCGCCTTGCTGAATAATCTGATCCACCAGGGCATTAATTCTGTCCAGACGGCGCGCCACCAGCACCAGCGAAAACGCGTTATTCGCTAAATGGAGGGCAATCGCCTGACCAATACCGCTGCTGGCACCGGTAATAACAACAACCTTGTTTGCACTATTATTCATGATCTTATCTCGCTATTGAGTGATGCAAAAAATAAAAGGCAGAGAAGCGTTAATGAATAATGACAAATTCATTAACGCGGTTTTTGATATATTGTGTATCGGGAATAAAATGATGTTCGTTTAAAACTTAATGGAGTATGGAAGAGTCTGTCAATGTCGTTTTTTAATAATTACATTAATTACAGGCTTAATATTTAATTCTTATAGGTAACCGAGAATAGTATATAAATGAAATGGGGTCACGATAGCGGCCCTGCGAACAGGACCTGAGATTACAATTTGCCACTGTAAAGCACCGGGCCTGTGGGGAGTCCAGTGGGCGATCCGCCCTCTGGTTCAAGGCTTATGGCTATCGTGGCGTCAGGAGGGAGCGTTGTGTTCCTGAGGGTGACGCGTGTCGGTATGTCGTTATGCAGCAGCCCCATGGAGACCGGTGCCTGCCCGCCTGGGATCAGCCAAAGCTGGAGGCTGTGTTGCGCCGCGACGGCCGTCGGCCGAAGAGGGGCAATGCTCAGGTGCTGGCGGCTGGCATCCGCGCTGACGACCCATTCCCCGTGCTGTTGGGCATCGTTGAGGACGATCAGCGGAACGAGTTCCGGTGTACGGATGGCATACCAGGCAACGACCGACAGGGCGGCGAGGGAGGCCGCAACCATCCAGCCGACATAAGGCCGACTTTTGCGTAAAGGCTTTTTGGGCGGCAGATCGAGGGCGATTCTTTTCCACACCGTCTCGGGTGGAGGGACGGGCACAAGATGACTATCCAGCGTGCTGAACATTTTCTGCCAGTACGCGACGCGGGCGGCCAGAGCCGGTTCACGGAGGACCCTTTTCTGGAACTGAAGCCGCGCCCCTCCGCGCAGGGTGCCGAGGGCATACTCTGCTGCCAGCATGTCGTCGCGTTTTTCTGCGTCATTCATAGCCCCACGCACTCCCGAAGATGATCCATTGCCCGACGTATCCAGCTTTTCACCGAGCCTACAGGCTGCTGGAGCCAGTCGGCAATGTCGCTGTGAGACATTCCCTGATAGTAGGCGAGCGTAATGCTCTGACGCTGCTCGCTGCTCAAATGTTCGAGACAATGCCTGAGCCGTTCTGCCTGCGCATCGTCGTGCCAGTTATTCTGCTCATCGCTTTCGCTTAGCAGAATATCTTCCGAATACGACTCTTCACGGGCTGCAGCCCGGGTTTGCCCGCTGCGCAGCCAGTCAATACAGCGGTTGCGAACAATATGCGTAAGCCAGGTCATCGGGGAGCTCAGTGCAGCGTTGTAGGTTTCGGCTTTACTCCAGACGGTGACAAAACAGTCGTGCAGGATCTCTTCTGCCCAGGCGCGGTCGCGCAGCATGCGCAGCGCAACGGCAAACAGGTGAGGCGATGTGAGTCGGTAAAGTTGTTCAAATGCGCGGCGATCGCCGTTAGCGACCGCCTGCATTAATTTCAACTGCTGTTCAGCCAGCGCGTTATCCATGTTTTTCCCGGAAGGCAACGTCACACTTCCGAAGTATAGACAACTACTTAGGCATCAGGACGGTATCAATCACATCGATCACGCCATTTTTCTGATGAACGTCATAGGTGCTGATGTTCGCCACGTTACCTTTACCGTCCTTAAGCTGAATATTGTGCGGGCCGTTACTCATGATCCACAGCGGTTGACCGTTAACGGTCTTCAGCTCCGCGTGACCGCCGCCCTGTTTAATTTTCTGCTCCAGCGCTTTCATATCGTAATTACCGGCGACCACGTGATAGGTCAGAATGCTGGTGAGCGTGGCTTTGTTTTCGGGTTTGACCAGGTTCTCGACCGTGCCGGCAGGCAATTTCGCAAACGCCGCATTGGTTGGGGCAAACACGGTGAAGGGCCCTTTGCTCTGGAGCGTATCCACCAGCCCGGCCGCTTTGACGGCGGCCACCAGCGTAGTGTGATCTTTCGAGTTCACGGCGTTTTCAACAATATTTTTGCTCGGGAACATCGCCGCTCCGCCCACCATCACGGTGTCTGACGTCATGGCTGCTGATGCGCCTGCACAGAAGAGTATCGCGCTGGATACGAATGCAACACTGAGTAGCTTTTTCATCATTTATCCTCGGATTAAGGAGCAAAGGCGTTGCTCACATACTCATATACGAGGGGCGGGGGGAAACCGGATGCAGGGAAATGAAAATAAATTTGTGGCGGGGAAGTGAATCCCCTCTCCCCGGTGGGGAGAGGGCAAATGACTTAGCGTCTCACCGGTGCCCCGTTCGCCACATAATACGCCGCCGTGCTCTTCGCCAGCGGCTCGCGACCGCGGATTGCATCGGCAATCTTCTCACCAATCATAATGGTGGTGGCGTTCAGGTTGCCGGTGATGATCTGCGGCATGATCGACGCATCCACCACGCGCAGCCCTTCCAGCCCGTGAACGCGGCCTTCGCCGTCGACCACCGCCATCTCGTCATAGCCCATCTTGCAGGTGCCGCACGGATGGAAGGCGGTTTCGGCGTGGTTGCGCACGAACTCGTCCAGCTGCTCGTCGGTCTGGCAGTCAATACCCGGACTGATTTCACGGCCGCGGTACTTGTCCAGCGCGGGCTGGTGCATGATCTCGCGGGTGATGCGGATCGCGTCGCGGAACTCCTGCCAGTCCTGCTCGTGGGACATATAGTTGAACAGGATCGCCGGATGCTGGTGCGGATCGCGCGACTGGATGCGCACGTGTCCACGGCTCGGGGAGCGCATGGAGCCGACGTGGCACTGGAAGCCGTGTTCTTTCACCGCGTTCGAGCCGTTGTAGTTAATTGCCACCGGCAGGAAGTGGTACTGAATGTTTGGCCACTCAAACTCTTCACGGCTGCGGATAAACCCGCCCGCTTCGAAGTGGTTGCTCGCGCCCACGCCGGTGCCGCCAAACAGCCACTCGGCGCCAATCTTCGGCTGGTTCCACCACTGCAGGGCAGGGTAGAGGGAGACCGGCTCTTTGCATTCGTACTGGAGGTACATCTCCAGGTGATCCTGCAGGTTTTCCCCCACGCCGGGCAGATCGTGCACCAGCGGGATATCGAACTGCTTCAGCAGGTCAGCGTTGCCCACGCCGGAGCGCTGGAGGATCTGCGGGGAGGCAATCGCCCCGGCGCTCAGCAGCACTTCTTTTTTTGCCGTCGCTTTGGATGGGATGGTGCTTTCACCCTCCAGCCACTCGACGCCCACCGCGCGTTTGCCCTCAAAGAGGATGCGATCGGTCATGGCGTGGGTGCGGATGGTCAGGTTCGGACGCGGTTTCGCCTGATCCAGATAGCCGCGCGCGGTGCTGGCGCGTCGGCCCTGCGGCGTGACCGTGCGGTCCATCGGGCCGAAGCCCTCCTGCTGATAGCCGTTAAGATCGTCGGTGCGCGGATAGCCCGCCTGCACGCCCGCCTCCACCATCGCCTCGAACAGCGGGTTCACGCCCGGTTTCGAGGTGGTAACGCTCACCGGACCGTCGCCGCCGTGGTAGTCGTTCGGCCCCACGTCGCGGGTCTCTGCCTTGCGGTAGTAGGGCAGGCAGTTGAGGTAGCTCCAGTGCTCCAGGCCCGGCTCTTTCGCCCAGTGGTCGAGGTCCATCGCGTTACCGCGGATGTAGCACATGCCGTTGATCAATGACGAGCCGCCCAGCCCTTTGCCGCGTCCGCACTCCATGCGGCGGTTGTTCATGAAGGGTTCTGGCTCGGTTTCGTACGCCCAGTTGTAGCGCTTGCCCTGCAGCGGGAACGCCAGCGCGGCGGGCATCTGGGTGCGGAAGTCAAAGCGGTAATCCGGTCCGCCTGCTTCAAGCAGCAGGACGGTGGTGTTCGGATCTTCAGTCAGTCGTGTAGCCAGCACGTTGCCGGCAGAGCCGGCCCCGATAATGATGTAGTCAAATTGCAAATAAACCTCCCGGTTAAAATATGGACTGGAATTTACCCATCTCAACCTGGATGGACTTCACCTGGGTGTAGCTCTGCAGCGTCATCACGCCGTTCTCGCGGCCAATGCCGGAGTGTTTGTAGCCGCCGACCGGCATCTCTGCGGCGGATTCACCCCAGGTGTTGATCCAGCAGATGCCCGCTTCGAGCTCATGAATGGCGCCGTGGGCGCGGTTCAGGTCGGCCGTGACGATGCCTGCCGCCAGCCCGTAGTCGGTGTCGTTGGCGCGGCGAATCGCTTCCTCAATGGACTCATAGGTGAGGATGGACATCACCGGGCCGAAGATCTCTTCGCGCACGATGGTCATCTCGTCGGTGCAGTCGGTGAACACGGTCGGGGCCACCCACGCGCCGTTATCGAAGCCTTCGCCCTTCAGCACGTCGCCGCCGCACAGCACGCGCGCGCCTTCCTCTTTGCCTTTGGCGATGTAGGGCATCACGCTGTCGCGGTGCGGGAAGCTGACCATCGGGCCAAAGTTGGTGCTTTCATCGAACAGATCGCCCGCGCGGATGCGGCCCACGCGTTCAACGATTTTCTGCTCAAACGCTGCTTTAAATTTCGCGGGCACGAACACGCGGGTGCCGTTGGTGCACACCTGGCCGGAGCTGAAGAAGTTGGCCATCATGGCGATGTCCGCCGCGAGATCCAGATCCGCATCGTCGAAAATAATCAGCGGCGATTTACCGCCCAGCTCCATCGTCACCTCTTTCAGGGACGAGGCCGCCGAGTTGGCCATCACTTTTTTGCCGCTGGCGACGCCGCCGGTAAAGGAGACTTTGGCGATGCCCGGATGCTCGGTCAGGTACTGGCCGGTCTCTGCGCCCACGCCCGGCAGGACGTTAAACACGCCGTCCGGCAGGCCCGCTTCGGTGTAGATCTCGGCAAGCTTCAGGGCGGTAAGCGGCGTCACTTCGCTCGGCTTGAAGATCATCGCGTTACCTGCCGCCAGCGCCGGGGCCGATTTCCACAGGGCGATCTGGATCGGGTAGTTCCACGCGCCGATGCCCGCCACCACGCCCAGCGGTTCGCGGCGGGTATAGACGAATGAGGTCTCACGCAAGGGGATCTGGCTGCCTTCCAGCGCCGGGATCAGACCCGCGTAGTACTCCAGCACGTCCGCGCCGGTGACGATGTCGACGGTGGAAGTTTCGGAATACGCTTTACCGGTGTCGAGGGTTTCCAGCTTTGCCAGCTCGTCGTTGCGCTCGCGCAGGATGTCGACGGCGCGACGCAGAACGCGGGAGCGCTCCATGGCGGTCATCGCCGCCCAGATTTTTTGCCCGCGTTTTGCGCTTTCCACGGCGCGGTCGACATCTTCACGCCCGGCGGCCTGTACGGTCGCCAGAACGTCACCGTTGGCCGGGTTGATGGTCTCGAAGGTGCGACCGCTGGTGGCCGATGTATAACCACCATTGATATAAAGCTGCTGTTCTGCCATTCGGGACATAAATTCTCCTCGGTTAGTCGGTCGGTAAATGCTGGCTGATAAAGTGGCTGGTGAGCGACTGCGCCAGGGTCTTATCCAGCGGCTTGCCGCTCAGCGCGGCGCGCAGCCACAGCCCGTCGATCAGCGCCGCCAGCCCGTAGCCCGCCTCCTGGGCCTGCTCGCGCGGAAGCTCGCGGCGGAACTCGTACACCAGGTTCGACAGCAGGCGGCGGCTACTCACCTGCTGCAGGCGGTAGAGCATGGGCTGATGCATGCTGCTTGCCCAGAAGGCCAGCCAGGCCTTCATCGCCGCGCTGCTTACCTGGGTCTCATCAAAGTTACCGCCGACAATCGCCTGCAGACGCTGCTCCGCGCTGCCGTTCGGCAGGGCGTGCAGGCGGCTTAATACCGCATCGCGCAGCTGGCCGGTGATGTCGCGCATGGTCGCTTCCAGCAGACCATTTTTGTCTTTGAAATAGTGACTGATGATCCCCGTGGAAACGCCTGCCCGACGGGCGATCTGCGCGATCGTCGCGTCATGCATTCCCACTTCATTTATTGCTTCCAGCGTGGCATCGATAAGCTGCCTGCGCCGGATCGGCTGCATCCCCACTTTGGGCATTATTGCCACTCCATTCATCAGCGTTGGTTAATCATTAAAGCGGTTTTTGATTGGACGTTCAATATAAAATGTGTCTTAATTGTTGCGGATTTGGATTTTAATAGTTACAAAAACAGTGAGGATACTGGATGACAGACCTTTCACAGGACAGAGAAAAAGACAAAATCAACCCGGTCGTTTTTTATACGTCCGCCGGGCTGATTTTGTTGTTTTCCCTGACAACGATCTTCTTTCGCGATTTTTCTGCCGAGTGGATTGGGCGCACCCTGAACTGGGTATCGAAGACCTTCGGCTGGTACTACCTGCTGGCGGCGACGCTCTACATCGTCTTTGTGGTCTGCATTGCCTGCTCGCGCTTCGGCTCCGTGAAGCTCGGGCCAGAGCAGTCCAAGCCCGAGTTCAGCCTGCTGAGCTGGGCCGCGATGCTGTTTGCCGCGGGCATCGGCATTGACCTGATGTTCTTCTCCGTGGCGGAACCGGTCACGCAGTATATGCAGCCGCCGGAAGGGGCAGGGCAGACGATGGAGGCCGCGCGCCAGGCGATGGTCTGGACGCTGTTCCACTACGGCCTGACCGGCTGGTCAATGTACGCCCTGATGGGCATGGCGCTGGGATACTTTAGCTATCGTTATAATTTGCCTCTCACTATTCGCTCCGCGCTGTACCCGATTTTCGGTAAAAAGATTAACGGCCCGATTGGCCACAGCGTGGATATCGCGGCGGTGATCGGCACCATCTTCGGTATTGCGACCACGCTCGGGATTGGCGTGGTGCAGCTCAACTACGGGCTGAGCGTGCTGTTTGATATTCCGGACTCGATGGCGGCGAAAGCGGCGCTGATTGCGCTCTCCGTCATTATTGCCACCATTTCGGTGACGTCGGGCGTCGATAAAGGCATCCGCGTGCTCTCCGAACTGAACGTGGCGCTGGCGCTGGGCCTCATCCTGTTCGTGCTGTTTATGGGCGACACCTCGTTCCTGCTCAATGCCTTAGTGCTGAACGTGGGCGACTACGTGAACCGCTTTATGGGCATGACGCTGAACAGCTTCGCCTTTGACCGCCCGGTGGAGTGGATGAACAGCTGGACGCTGTTCTTCTGGGCGTGGTGGGTCGCGTGGTCGCCGTTTGTCGGCCTGTTCCTGGCGCGTATTTCGCGCGGGCGCACCATCCGCCAGTTTGTGATGGGCACGCTGATTATCCCGTTCACCTTTACCCTGCTGTGGCTGTCGGTGTTCGGCAACAGCGCGCTGCATGAGATTATCCACGGCAACGCGACCTTTGCACAGGAAGCGATGGCGCACCCGGAGCGCGGCTTCTACAGCCTGCTGGCGCAGTACCCGGCGTTCACCTTTAGCGCCTCCGTGGCGACCATTACCGGCCTGCTGTTCTACGTCACCTCGGCGGATTCCGGCGCGCTGGTGCTGGGTAACTTCACTTCGAAGCTCAAAGACATCAACAGCGATGCCCCAAACTGGCTGCGCATCTTCTGGTCGGTCGCCATCGGCCTGCTGACGCTCGGCATGCTGATGACCAACGGCATCTCGGCGCTACAGAACACCACGGTGATCATGGGGCTGCCGTTCAGCTTCGTCATCTTCTTTGTGATGGCCGGGCTGTATAAATCGCTCAAGGTGGAAGATTACCGCCGCGTCAGCGCCAGTCGCGATACCGCACCGCGTCCGATGGGGGCCCAGGACAGGCTGAGCTGGAAGAAACGCCTGTCGCGCCTGATGAACTACCCGGGCACGCGCTACACCAAACAGATGATGGAGACGGTCTGCTTCCCGGCAATGGAAGAGGTGGCGCAGGAGCTGAAGCTGCGTGGCGCCTACGTGGAGCTGAAAAACCTGCCGCCGGAGGAGGGTGAAACCCTGGGGCACCTGGATCTGCTGGTGCACATGGGCGACGAGCAGAACTTTGTCTACCAGATCTGGCCGCAGCAGTACTCGGTCCCCGGCTTTACCTACCGGGCGCGCAGCGGGAAATCGACCTACTACCGGCTGGAGACCTTCCTGCTTGAAGGAAGCCAGGGGAATGATTTGATGGACTACAGCAAGGAGCAGGTAATAACGGACATTCTGGACCAGTATGAACGGCACCTGAACTTTATCCATCTGCACAGGGAAGCGCCGGGGAATAGCGTGATGTTCCCGGATGTTTGAACCATTTCGTGTATGAATGACAGGGCACCCGTAACGGGTGCCGCTTTCACCTGTCCTGAACGTGAAGACCGGTTTTCCAGATAAAGAAACTTACCGTGTCGACTAATTTTGAATCGGCCTCGGCATAGGTTGCCGCACTGTGTCCTCCCTGACGGTAAGCCAGAACCAGCACGCTGCGCGGTGAGCCTGCCTCCTCTAACCGGGCGGCGAATTTTGCTGTTTGCCACGGGGAAACGCGCTGGTCATGCAGGCCCACGGTTAACAGAACGGGAGGATAACGTTTTTCAGGTACCAGATGTTGGTAGGCATCTATTTTCAATAAGTTTAGCCTGCCAGACGGCGTCAGCGGTGAACCCAGTTCGTCATAGTTCATCACGCCTATCGGAATGTTATCCAGTCGGCTGGTATTCAGTATTCCGGCGTCTATGGCCACTGCGGAAAACAGTTCCGGGCGACGGGTCATCGCCATACCCACGATAATTCCCCCCGCGCTTTCACCCCCGATTGCCAGTTTTGACGGTGAGGTGTAGCGACTGTCGATAAGATATTCCGCGCAACGAATAAAATCGGTAATGGAATTTTCTTTCTTATCCGCTCTTCCTGCCTCGTGCCATTCAGGGCCCATTTCACCGCCTCCGCGTACATGCGCGATAGCGAGAATACCGCCTTGTTCCAGCCAGAGCAGACGAGTCAGATCGAATGAAGGAAACGTACTCACGCCGTACGCGCCATAAGCCGTCAACCAGGTAGGGACCGAACCATCGCGCGCAATGCCTTTACGGTATATGAGGGTCAGTGGGACGCGAACATTCTCAGCTGTAGTGACCCATTTTTCTTCCGTCACATAGTCTGTCAGGGGCTGGCTTAACGGCGGTATTAACTCTGTTTTCTGGATAATGTTATCCGCAGGTTGATAATGATAAATGACGGGGGGATGAAGCCAGCCCTGACGGGTGAAGAGAATGTCCTGACTATCGCTGCTGGCAAATATCGCACTCACGTCTTCATCTGCAGGGACCGGAATTGCCTGGTGGTTACGGATATCAGCAAACGGAATACGCATGAATTTACTGCTTCCGGCGTCATGATAAGCCACATAAAGTGAATCCCTACTCAGGCTTAATTGTGTTAATTCTCCGTTCGACCAGCTCATCACGGGTTCTTTGGTGGAGGCAGGAGCGGCCAGATTGATACGTGAAATATCGTAGCCTGAGGAGGCGTTATAGCTCGCCAGATAAATCCACTCCCCGGAATAAACAAAGGCAGAAACATTTTTATCGGTATCAACAATTTTGTTCCAGATGAGTGTGCCGTTGTCATCCGGGTCTTTTTTGGCGGCAAAAAGGTAGCCTCCATAACCACTGATAGATTTTGAAACGTTAACAATCAGATATTCAGAATCAGGAGTGGTGTACAGATTAACGTTTTCACAGGCTTTTTGTGCGAGTTCAGGGAGCGTGCGCCAGTCAAACGTCATAACGTCTCTGTCGTGCCCTATACGATGGAGGTAGACCTTGCCGCAGGTTTGTCGTCCTGAATCCTGAGTGATGGCATTGAGGCTATAATAAAAGGACTGGTTATCCGCGGCCCAGACAACGCTGGGATAGCGAACGTCGGGTATATGCGAATCTAATACGACATTATCCACAACCCGGATAACGGTAATTCTCGTGCTTTCAGTCCCGTTTCTTGAGAGCCCAAAAGCCACGTAGCGACCATCATGTGAAGGGCTAAAAAAATTAATCCCATAGCCAACAGGCGGATCAATGAGCACCCGTTCCGGTTTTCCCTTCTGTCTTACAAACAGCCGCAGGTAGGGGTGTTCAACCGTTGAGCGTAGATAAAAACGATTTTGTCCCGCATCATAAATATCAGAAATAGTGGGGGCCGTATTCTCCAGCTCGCTTAACCTTTTCGCCAGCGCGTTTCTCCATGGAAGGGCGTGGAGTGTCTTAACCGTCTGGTTTGAGCGTTGATTTAACCAGCGAGCAGTCTGTTGGGGGTGTGTTTCCATCCAATGATAAGGATCCATGCCATCCTCATAGGGATTTTCGTTAGCATGAGCAAAAAAGAGACAGCCGAAAAATGCGAGGATAGTAATAATTATCTGCTTGCTGATAGGTTTTATTCTCGGTATCAGGCAATGTTTCATTTCTGGCTGGGCTCATGTTGTTCTGTTAGTGGCGTTAGTTGAATCACACGTTCAGCGGATGCGATAGTTGATTTTCTATGCGCGATGATAATGCGTGTGATGTTTAACTTTTTGATGGCTGCATTGACATAGCTCTCACTCTCTTCATCCAGCGCGCTGGTCGCTTCATCCATAAATAATATTCCGGGTTTGCGATATAGCGCGCGCGCAATAAAGAGTCGCTGTTTTTGTCCACCTGATAATCCTTCACCGAGTTCACCAATTAGGGTCTCGTATCCCATAGGCATTTTGATAATCACGTCATGGATATAGCTGGCGCGGGCGCAGGCTTCCATCCATTCCTTATCGCCTTTGTCATCAAAGCCACAAATATTTTCCCTGATTGATCCAGAGAACAACTTATCATCCTGCATAACGCAGCCGATAATTTTACGATAGTTGTTTAAACCCAGCTGTTGAATGTCATAACCGTCGATTGTGACAGAGCCCGAAAGTGGTTCAAATAACCCACAAAGTACTCTCATAAGCGTGGTTTTCCCCGCTCCTGACGGTCCTGTAATCGCCACGCTTTCACCTGCTGAAACCTTGAATGAGAGATTGCGAAAAACATCGGCGGAATGCTCGTCATAGCGATAGCTCAGCGCATGGGTTTCAAGAGTAACAGGTTGCATGGTATTTATGATTTCTCTGTCAGGCTTTTTCATTTCTCTTACGTTAAGCGCAATATCGGATACGCGTTCGTTATGAAGATGCATCATGCGCAACTTCATCAGAAAATTTGTCAGTGACCAGATTCTGTCGGCAAATTGTTCCCTGAACACGCCAAAAGCGATGAACATCCCAATTGTCATCGCGTTTTCTATGATGAGTTTTGAGCCCAGCCATAACATTGTTATTTGTTCGCAGGCAATAATAAAAGCGTTTACCCCACCAAAAAGCAGATCCATTTTGGTGATTTTTATCTCTGTATTGATCGTGTCAATTTCCAGATTTAACCAGTGAGTGCCGCGTCTCTCACTCAAACCCTGCATTTTTACGGTCGCGATACCGTACAACGTTTCCATGAAATAGGACCGGGTGCGGGCATCTCTGATGAGGGTTTCTTCCGATAACTCGCGATAGGTACTGTAGGTCAGTAGTCTGGTCAGAACATACAGCGCAGTAAAGCCTATGACTACGCTAGTCAGCCAGCCGCCATAAAGTATCATCATCACGATGACACCCATCATCATGGTTCCATCGATGAGTGCCCCAATGATGCTACTGGTAAAAGTTTCCCGAAGCGTGTTCAGTGATCCAAAGCGCGACTGAATATCGCCCAGCTTGCGCCGCTCAAAATAGCTCAGGGGCAGCCGCACGAGATGGGTAAAAAGCCCGGACTGCCACTGCACATTAATAAGCGTCGTCATTATCAGCGAGGACCATGAACGTAAAGCACTCAACGCCACGCGCAGTAAAGTAAAGAGAAACAGGCCGATACAAATCACCGTTAACAAGCCCATATCTGCGGCGGGAATAGCATGATCCAGGGCGAGTTGAGTGCCTATTGGTATAAGCAGGTTGATGGTTTCAATAATGAGCGAATAGAAAAATATTTTGCCTAACATTCCCTTAAGGCCGTGCACTTTCGCGGCCAGGGATCTTAGGCTGAACTGATGGCTTGTTGGCTGTGCGGCAAATGTACTTCCGGGCCATACTTCGAGCGCTATGCCGGTGAAGTATTTCGACATCTCCTCCATACCTACTTTTCTTCGCCCCCGAGCGGGGTCGTGAAGTATGGCTCGATTCTGCTTCACGCTGACGAGTACGACAAAATGGTTAAAATCCCAGTGCAGGATGCAAGGGGTCTTAAGCGCGCTGAGTTCATTGAGATCGAGGGATAAACAGCGTGTTGCGAGTCCAAGCTGTTCAGCAATTTGCGTCATGCCTGCCAGCGTGGTGCCGCGTGCTGACAGGTTAAATTGTTGACGCAGGGCGATGAGGTTGCTCTGTTTGCCATAGTGGCTACAGATCATCGCGAGGCAGGCCAGGCCGCACTCTGACGATTCCGTCTGGTGGACCAGCGGAACCCGGGGGCGCAACTGGAGATCCAGCTGTTCGATGAGGGTTTTAAGAGAGCGTTTACTCATTTACCGGACCCCCGGCGCTATTTTTCATATCGTAGAAGGGGGAAAGCATCCACTGATAGATTTTTCGTTTTTCCAGAAACAAGGTGCTTTGAGCCTGCATGCCGTTGCCTAAACTCAGACGTTTGCCCGCATAGGCAATGTTTTGTCTGTCAGGCCGGATAATAATTTTGTAGTAAGGGGCGGCCCCGGGTGAGGTCGCTTTAAGTGCCCCCTGATAGGTTTGCATCTCCTGAGGGGAGGCAGGAGAACGTGAGATAACCGAAATGGAGCCCCCAAACATGCCAAATTTTTGTGCCGGAAACGCCTCATAGCGAATGTTCACCCGGTCGCCAGGAGAAAGGTAGGGGACGGCATCATTAGGCACCCATGTGACAAGAGAAAAATGATCGATAGTCAGAGGGATAATTTGCAGGAGGCTGTCGCCAGGTTTGATCATCTGCCCAACAGTAACGCTCAGGGAGTCTACCCGCCCGTCAGACATTGCACGGATGATAATTGCGCCCCCGGCATCAATATTTAGACGCTCTTTTTGCAACTCGTAGCGCTGAAGCTCCATCTGGTGGATCTGGTTATCAAATTCGGCAGCCTGAGTTTGAATCTGGCTTTCGAGAGTGGTCACCTGCAACGCGTTCTGATCGCTTTGAGCAGACAAATTAAGCATATTATTTTGTCGCTCGTAGTATAAGGCTATCTGGTTTATCAACTGATCCTGCGTGATGAGTCCGCGCGCTTGATAATGCCGATAGTTTTCCATGTTCGTTTTCATGACGCGAATGCCTTCCTGGGCTTGTGCGATAATGTCTGAGGATCGTTTGAGGGCCGCACTGTATTGCTCTTTTTGTTTTCTTAGCATTTCCAGGGTGTTTCTTTTATTCTCCTGAAGAAGATCCGTGATTTGAGCAATACGTGTAAGTTGGTTATCGACATCCATTCGCTGGTTATCACTCACAACACCGCTACGCGTGCTTTTACTGACATCTATCATGTAGATAGCATCGCCTTTTTTGAGCAGTTGACCTTCAGTGACAAACTGTTTAACTACAACGCCCTGAACACTGGCATACACATTTGATGAGCGGGGATACGTGGATATCTCACCCATCACTGTGATCCTTCTTGTATAGCTGAATGTCAAAATGAAAACGATAAAGGCAACAATAAAAAAAGCAGATAATCCGGCAACAAGCCAAATTGGAACACCAGGCAGTAATAAGGCCTTTCCCTGCCATCGCATTTTTTTGTATTCAACCGCTTGTTGGCGATACACGCATGCTATTCCTTTTGTAAAGCAAGTCTTTGAGATTTAGCCTGATTCCAGGCGATCATTTTTAGCTGAATGGCGCCTGGTTATTCCAACTGTTTCAAAACGTTCACTGACTGTCCTGGCCATTAGCTCTCAGTCAGTCATGTTGACCCGGTAAAGATTCAGCCATCTTTTCCATTGCGTCCGTCATGTCCTCCGGGGCCTCCTTTTCCGCCTTTGCCCCCTTTCCCGCCTGGGCCACCGTTACCGCCATCTCCTCCGTTACCACCACGTCCACCATTGCCGCCGTTGCCGCCATTGCCTGACCCACAGGTGCCACCGTTTCCTCCACGACCGCCGTTCCCACCGGCGCCCCCGTTGCCGCCATTACCGCCGTCACATTGTGATCCTCCGGAAATAAGCTGCATCTCAGAATTCAGTAATTTTCGCATTTTCATCTCCTGATGAAATAAGGACATCCTTCACGATGGCCCACAATAAAAATCTATCGCGAGCCGTCGTATTCGTTGTTAAGGGTGATTAACGGCGTCCGCCATTATTACCACCACCACAGTTTCCGCCATTACCGCCGTTGCCGCCATTACCCCCACGGCCACCATTACCACCATTGCCGCCGTTGCAGGTACCACCGTTACCACCACTGTTACCATTGCCGTTACCACTGTGATTACCGTTCCCGTTACCAGCACCAATTCCACCAGCGACACTGCTCATTTCATTTTGGTTTAATTCACGCATTATACTTTCCTTAGTGATATTGAGTTAATGTAAAACAGCGAAAGCATAGTGTTCCTAAACTGATAAAATTGAAATAACTTATTTTGTGTTTATTGGTTTTTTTATCTTGATATTTTTGATCTGGCTCGAGGTTTTATGACTGAGTTCTGTTATGAAAAAACTCGCTCGCATACTTTTAAACGCTCAAGGAAGATTTTGGTGGCTATTATAAATGGTAGGGAGGGGCTTAACATTTTTTCCCAGCGGGTGTACGTTTATTTAATAGGTGGCTGTAGGAGACGTTTTGTTATTATTCATCTGGTATTAATTAAAACTAAATTGCCTGGAGCAATAAACAGGGCAGCATTATTCCTGATCGACAATCAAGGTATATACCTCCCCATTAACATGTTGCCAGGCGAGGCTATAGCATTTTCCCTGCTGATAACGGCCCGCCGGATGGCTGAGCGTCAATGCGATAGTTTTCTGATTCAATGCCGTGACCCGCGAAAAATCGAATCCCATGTAGCGCCTTGCCGTAGGGAACAGGGCTTTAAACAAACTTTCCTTGGCGCTGAATGCAAGCGTCAACGCCAGCGCAAAGGGGTAGCCCGAGCGCGTCAGGCACATCGCTTCCTGTGCATTAATGATGCCGTCCTGGATTTCTCGGGCTTCACGGTCAGGAAGAATGGCTTCGCAATCAATACCCACAAGCGCGTCTGGATAACGGACGGCAACCGCCATCGCCTGCGTGCCGCTGTGGGTGATGCTCCCTGAAACGCCTTCCGGCCAGAGCGGCTCACCGCTGGGGCCGATGCCGGGCACAGTGTGGTCAGGTAAGGCATGCGCGGCGGCGATGCGGCCTGCCAGATGCTCGGCTTTGCGTTTGCGCCCGGCGTTTGCAAGCTCAGCGTGGTGGGGGAGCCAGAGGAGATCGGCGTCGGTGAAGGTGGTTGGGTCGAAGGTGACGTGGTGTACGGTATGGCCGGCGAGAATGAACGTGCGGTGGGTGGTGTGCATGGTTTTCCCTCTATCAATAAATAGTCCGGCCTGATGCCCTCACCCAGCCCTCTCCCACAGGGAGAGGGCGGCGTTGTTGCCTTTATCAGAATCGCGTATTCACGCTCATATACCACGTGCGGCCTGGCTCATTATAGGTATAAGCTCCCGCGCCGTACATATACGCGCCGGTGGTGGCGTTCCCGGTCGTCTGGGCATTACCCGCACGCCACTGACGCTTGTCGAAGACGTTATCCACGCCGCCGGTCAGGCTGACGTTTTTGGTCATGTCCCAGGTCGCGCTCAGGCCAACGATGCTGTACGGGCTGACTTCATCTTTCTCAGACCCGGTCACTGGCTGACCTTTGTAGTTGTACTTCTTCGGCTGCTGCTTGCCGTACCAGGTAAAGGTCGACTGGAGCGACACGTCCTGATGAACCTGCCAGCTCAGGGTCGAGTTCAGCGTGTACTCCGGAATGATCGACAGACGGTCGCCGGTCTCCTTGTTCTTGCTCTGCAGCATGTAGGTGATGTTGTTGGTCCAGTTAATGGTGTCGCTGACCGGCACGTTCAGGGAGCCTTCCAGCCCTTCAACCACCGCTTTCGGTACGTTTTCCCACTGGTAGATATCCGTCTGCACTTTACCAGATGAAGTGTGGCCGATCGGCGCGTAGCCCGCTTCGATCTTGTTGCGGTAGTCGTTGCGGAACCAGGTCACGCCCGCCAGCCAGCCGTCGCGCTTCCACTCCAGACCAATCTCTTTGTTGATGCTGGTTTCGGCCTTAAGATCGTCGTTACCCATCATGTAGCAGCCTACGCCGTCGGAGCTGGCGTAGCAGCCCTGACCTTTGCTGTAGAGCAGGTAGTTCGGGTTGGTCTGATACAGGCTCGGCGCCTTATAGGCGCGGGCGATGCCCATCTTCAGCGTGAAGTCATCCCCCAGACCCTGCGACAGGTTCAGGGACGGGCTCCAGTTGTTGCCGACGATGGTGTGGTGGTCGAAGCGCAGGGCAGGGGTCAGCATGGTGCTGTCGGTCAGCTCCATGTTGTTTTCGGCGAACAGAGAGAAAATCTCTGCCGAAGTGTACGGGCTGCGGTCATTGCTCATGCCCGGAATGGTGCCGCCCTGCAGGGTTTGCGTGAAGGAGGTGGAATCTTTCATGCGCTGCTGGTTCCACTCGGTACCCAGCGTCAGGTTCTGGTTAACGAGGAAATCAATCGGCAGGTTGATTTCGCTGTGCAGCATCACGTCGGCCAGATCGGTGTCGGTGAATTTATTGCTGTTGAACAAGCCTTCCGTACCGCCCGCCAGCCCTTCACCCAGACGGGAGTTGCGGGTGTGCTCGTACTGCGCCCAGTTGCTGGTGGTAATGCCGTTATCCCAGCCGCCGTTCCAGGTCACCGCGAAGTTCTGGCGATAGATACGGTTGGTTTCTTTGCCGTAGTTCTTTTTCACCAGGCCGCTGGAGCTGTTGTCGTTGTTAGTGTTCTGGGTATCACCGGCGTAGAGGTTGTTCTGGCGGCTGTAGCCCGCCTCAAATTCCAGAGACTGCATCGGCGCAAAGTCCCAGCGCACCACGCCGTTGATGTCTTTATTTTCTACACCCTCGCGGCCAGCAGGCAGCGTGTCGGCGTAGGCACCGGTACGGTCAGACTGGTGACCCTGGTTGATGTCCCACGCGTCGGCCTGGGTTTTGTCCAGGTTACCGAACATACGGAAGCTGAAGTCGCCGCCCAGCGGGCCGCTCAGGCTGAAGTTGGTGCGTTTGGTGGAACCTTCATCCTTGTGCTCAGGCGCATTCAGGTAGGTGTTCCAGGAGCCGTGCCACTGGTCGTCGAATTTTTTGGTGATGATGTTCACCACGCCGCCTGCCGCGCCGTTGCCATAGCGCGCGGCGGCCGGACCGCGGATCACTTCGATGCGCTCGATCATCTCCGGCGGCACCCAGCCGGTATCGCCGCGGGTGTCGCGCTCGCCGCGCCAGCCCAGACGGATGGAGTTACGGCTGGTCACCGGCTTGCCGTCGATCAGGATCAGGGTGTTTTCTGGCCCCATGCCGCGGATATCAATCTGACGGTTATTCCCGCGCTGGCCGCTGGTGGAGTTACCGGTCAGGTTAACGCCCGGCATGGTGCGGATGATTTCCGCCACGTCGCGCGCGGGCGGGTTTTTGCGGATCTGATCGGCGGTGATGGTCGATACCCCCGGCGCCTGCAGATTCTGCTCGGCGGCGGTGATCACCATCGTATCTTCGTGCTGCGCAGAGGCGGTGTTGTCGTCTGCCAGAGCAGGCAGCGCGACGCCATAAATCCCTAAATTGACCAGCAAGGCCAGAGAGTGAATCTTCTTATTCATTGTACGTCCTGCTTTTGTGGTTGTTTTATGAGCGCTTCCCACAGCGCGGGCACTACGCTATTGCAAATGCAAATAGTTATCAATAATATTATCAATAAAATTTGCTCTGAAACAAAAAAGACTGTTAAACATGAGGTTATAAGGGTGACGGCGTTAACAACGGGAAGTGAAGCGTGGTGGCAGTCGAAAAACGGGCCTGAATGGACGCCGGAAAAGGGAAACTATCGCGTCACGTTCTGGTGGCGTGACCCGGCAGGAACGCAAAGAACGTCACCGATCAAACGCGTCTGGCTCTACGTCACCGGCGTGACCGATCACCATCAAAATGCCCGCCCGCAGTCCCTCGAACGCATTCCCGATACCGACGTCTGGCAGTGGCAGGGCGAGTTCAGCCCCGAGTGGCGCGGAAGCTACTGTTTTATCCCTTCCGTGAATGAAAACGATTTTGCCAGCGTCGTGTTTGAAGGCGAGCAGCCGGAACGCATGGCGCTGCGTGAAGGCTGGCGCAAGCTGCTGCCGCACGCGGTTTCAGACCCGCTGAACCCGCAAAGCTGGCGCGGCGGACGCGGCCATGCCGTCTCCGCGCTGGAGATGCCGCAAGCACCCGTTCAGCCGGGGTGGAATCATCCCGATACGCCGTATCAGCCGCCAGTCTGCATTGAGTGGGAAAGCGTGCGCCTGAAAAATCGCCGTCGCGTCTGGATTTTCACTACCGGGGGCGACGACCCGGAACGCCCGCTGGCGGTGCTGCTTGACGGGCAGTTCTGGGCCGAAAGCATGCCGGTCTGGCCTGCGCTGGCGTCGCTCACCAGCGAGCGCAAACTGCCGCCTGCGGTCTACGTCTTAATCGATGTTATCGACATGGCGCATCGCAACCGCGAGCTGCCGTGCAATTCCGATTTCTGGCTGGCGGTGCAGGAAGAACTTCTCCCCCTTGTTAAAAAACGCGTGCCGTTCAGCGACCGCGCCGACCGTACGGTGGTCGCAGGGCAAAGCTTTGGCGGTCTCTCTTCCCTTTATGCCGCACTGCACTGGCCGCAGCGTTTTGGCTGCGTGCTTAGCCAGTCCGGCTCCTACTGGTGGCCGCACCGCGGCGGCCAGCAGGACGGGCTGTTAATCGAACAACTTAAAGCCGGCGAAATATCCCCTCGCGGGTTACGCATCCTTCTTGAGGCCGGGCGCAACGAGCCGCTCATCTTCCGCGCGAATCAGGCGATATATGCCGAACTGCACACACACCAACCGGTTATCTGGCGTCAGGTTGACGGCGGACACGATGCGCTTTGCTGGCGCGGTGGGCTGACGCAGGGGCTTATCACCCTCTGGCAGCCGCTTATTCACTAACGGAGTCTGTATGGAATTCAGCAATCCTTTCGATAATCCGCAGGGACAGTTCGTCATTTTGCAAAACGACCAGGGGCAGTACAGCCTGTGGCCACAGCAGTGCGAACTGCCGGCAGGGTGGGGCGTGGTGTGCGAAGCACGGTCTCAGGAGGCGTGCCAGCAGTGGCTGGCGGAACGCTGGCAGACGCTTGAGCCGTCTTATTTCGCGGGGGAGAACGCATGAACCGTCTTCCTCTCGTCGCCGCCCAGCCGGGTATCTGGATGGCGGAACAGCTGTCCACGCTGCCAAACGCCTGGAGCGTGGCGCACTACACCGAGCTGAAAGGCGATATCGATGCGCCGCTGCTGGCAAAAGCCGTTGCCGCGGGCATGATGCAGGCCGATACCCTGCGCATGCGTTTCGCCGAGGATAACGGTGAGGCGTGGCAGTGGGTGGATGACACCTTCATTCTGCCGGAACCGTCCATCGTTCGCGTTGATTCCCACGCCGCCGCCGTGGCGCTGATGAACGCCGATCTTAACCAGAACCTGCGCGTCGACAGCGGGCAGCCGCTCGCTTTTCATCAGCTGATTCAGGTCGGTAAAAACCACTGGTACTGGTATCAGCGCTATCACCATCTGGTGGTGGATGGCTTCAGCTTCCCGGCCATAACCCGCCAGATCGCCGCGATTTATGCCGCGTGGAAAAAGGGCGACCCCACGCCGGAATCCCCGTTTACGCCATTTGCAGAGGTGGTGGACGAGTATCAGCGCTATCGCGACAGCGAGGCGTACCGGCGCGACGGCGCCTTCTGGGCCGGGCAGCGCAAAGAGCTGCCTTCTCCGGTCTCGCTCTCCTCCGCGCCGCTGCCGGGCCGCGCCGCCACGACCGACATTCTGCGTCTGAAAATTACCGCCGACGGCCGCGCCTTCAGCCAGCTTGCACAGGCGGCAGGGCAGGTACAGCGCACCGACCTGGCGCTTGCGCTGGTGGCGCTGTGGCTGGGGCGCCTCACCGGACGGCTGGACTACGCCGCCGGGTTTATCTTTATGCGCCGGATGGGATCCGCGGCGCTCACCGCGACCGGGCCGGTGCTTAACGTCCTGCCGCTGGCGGTCAATATCGATCCCCAGGAGAGGCTGCCCTCGCTGGCGCTGCGCCTGGCGAACCAGCTGAAAAAAATGCGCCGCCATCAGCGCTACGACGCCGAGCAGATCGTGCGCGACAGCGGACGTGCCGCAGGCGATGAAGCCCTGTTTGGTCCGGTGCTGAACGTTAAAGTGTTCGACTACCAGCTGGATATCGACGGCGTGGAGGCCATCACCCACACGCTGGCGACCGGCCCGGTGAACGATCTGGAGCTGGCGCTGTTCCCGGACGAGCAGGGTAGCCTGAGTATTGAGATCCTCGCCAATAAACAGCGTTACGATGAGGCGACGCTGACGCGTCACGTGGCGCGCCTGAACGCGATGCTGCTGCAGTTTGCGGCCAACCCTGCCCTGCGCTGCGGCGAGGTGGAAACCGTTTCAGAGCAGGAATACGCAAAGCTCGCGCGCGTCAACGATACCGGGCTGGCGCTGCCGTCGACCACGCTCGCGGATCTGGTGGCGGAACAGGCGAGCAAAACGCCGGATGCCCCGGCGCTGGCGGATGCGCACGTTGAACTCAGCTATCGTCAGATGCGCGAGCAGGTCGTCGCGCTGGCAAACCTGCTGCGCGCGCGCGGCGTGAAGCCGGGCGACAGCGTGGCGGTGGCCCTGCCGCGCTCGGTATTCCTGACGTTAGCCTTGCACGGGATTGTGGAGGCGGGCGCCGCGTGGCTGCCGCTCGACACCGGCTACCCGGACGATCGCCTGCGGATGATGCTCGAGGACGCGAAACCGTCCCTGCTCATTACCACCGACGAACAGCTTCCGCGCTTTAGCGATCTGTCCGTCGAGACGTTTAGTTACAACACACTGTTACCGGCCACCGATGCTGAGCCGCTGCGTCTGGCAAAGCCGGAGCAGACGGCGTACATCATCTTTACCTCCGGCTCGACCGGCCGTCCAAAAGGGGTCATGGTCGGCCATACTGCCATCGTTAACCGCCTGAAGTGGATGCAGGACCATTATCCGCTGGGCGCGAACGATGTGGTGGCGCAGAAAACGCCGTGCAGCTTTGACGTGTCGGTGTGGGAGTTCTGGTGGCCGTTTATCGCCGGCGCGAAGCTGGTGATGGCCGAGCCGGATGCGCACCGCGACCCGCAGGCAATGCAGAGCTTCTTCACGCACTACGGCGTGACCACTACCCACTTCGTGCCGTCGATGCTGGCGGCGTTTGTTGCCTCGCTGACGCCGGAAAGCGTCGGGTGCTGCAAAACGCTTAAGCAGGTGTTCTGCAGCGGCGAAGCGCTGCCGACGGCGCTGTGCCGTGAGTGGGAAGCGTTGACCCATGTGCCGCTGCATAACCTCTATGGTCCAACCGAAGCGGCGGTGGACGTCAGCTGGTATCCGGCGTTTGGGCCCGAGCTGGCGGCGGTGGAAGGCAACAGCGTGCCGATCGGCTTCCCGGTGTGGAACACGGGGCTGCGCATTCTGGATGCGATGATGCGCCCGGTACCGTTCGGCGTGGCGGGGGATCTCTACCTCACCGGCATCCAGCTGGCGCAGGGATATCTGGGACGCCCCGATCTCACCGCCAGCCGCTTTATCGCCGACCCGTTCGCGCCGGGCGAGCGGATGTACCGCACCGGAGACGTTGCCCGCTGGCTGGATAACGGCGCGGTGGAATATCTGGGCCGCAGCGACGACCAGCTCAAAATTCGCGGCCAGCGCATCGAGCTGGGTGAAATCGACCGGGCGATGCTGTCGCTGCCGGACGTGGCTCAGGCCGTGGCGCACGCCTGCGTCTTCAACCAGGCGGCGGCAACGGGCGGCGATGCCCGCCAGCTGGTGGGGTACGTGGTTTCTGAATCGGGTTTGCCGCTGGACCGCGACGCGCTTCTGGAATCGCTCAAAGCCCAGCTGCCGCCGCATATGGTGCCGGTGGTGCTGCTGCAAATCAGCGCGCTGCCGCTGAGCGCCAACGGCAAGCTGGATCGCAAGGCGCTGCCGCTGCCGGAACTGACCGGTAAAACGTCCGGACGGGCCCCGGAAAGCGAAACCGAAATCGCCGTCGCGCAGGCGTTTGCCGCGCTGCTGGGCTGCGAGATCAGCGACATTGAGGCGGATTTCTTTGCCCTCGGCGGCCACTCGCTGCTGGCGATGCGCCTCGCGGCGCAACTCAGCCGCGCGTTCAACCGCAAGGTCACGCCGGGGCAAATTATGGTCGCCTCGACGGTGAGTAAGCTTAGCGCGCTGCTGGACTCGCAAATGAGCGACGAGCAGGCGCAGCGTCTGGGGTATGAAACCCTTCTGCCGCTGCGTGAGGGCGACGGCCCGACGCTGTTCTGCTTCCATCCGGCGTCCGGCTTTGCCTGGCAGTTTAGCGTCCTGGCGCGCTACCTCAGCCCGCGCTGGTCAATCGTCGGCATTCAGTCGCCGCGTCCGGACGGCCCGATGCAGCAGTGCGCGGATCTCGATGGGGCGATCGATCATCACCTGAACACGTTGCGTAAGCAGCAGCCGCAGGGGCCGTATTACCTGTTCGGCTATTCCCTCGGCGGCACGCTGGCGCAGGGCATTGCGGCCCGCCTGCGCGAGCAGGGTGAAGCGGTGGCGTTCCTCGGCCTGCTGGATACCTGGCCGCCGGAAACCCAGAACTGGGCGGAGAAAGAGGCCAACGGCCTCGACCCGGCGGTGCTGGCGGAGATCGAGCGCGAGCGGCAGGCGTTTATCGCCGCCCAGCAGGGACAGGGCTCCAGCGAGCTGTTTAACGCTATCGAAGGCAACTACGCCGATGCGGTGCGGCTGCTCACCACGGCGCACAGTTCACGCTTTGACGGTAAAGCAACGCTGTTTGTTGCCGAACGCACGCGCATGATGGATCCGCAGGCCGCCTGGGCACCGTGGGTGGGGGAACTGGAGGTGTACAGCCAGGATTGCGCCCACGTGGATATCATTTCACCGCAGGCGTTTGAGAAAATTGGGCCAGTGTTGAGGGAGATTTTGGGGTAACGTCAAAAGCGCCGGGAAAGGCGTAGCCGCCACCCGGCAATTACCGCCGACCTAACGGCACCACCAGCGGCGTTCCCGCCACCGGATCGTCAATAATCATGCAGCGCATACCGTAGATCCGCGCGATCAGCTCCGGCGTGACAATCTCCTTCGGCGCACCCTGCGCCACAATCTCCCCGTCGCGCAAGGCAATCAGGTGCGTGGCGTAACGGCACGCCTGGTTTAAATCGTGCAGCACCGCCGCCAGAGTATAGCCCTGCGTGCGGTTCAGCTCGCTCAGCAGCTCCAGCAGATCAATCTGGTGGCTGATGTCCAGCCAGGTTGTCGGCTCGTCCAGCAGCATGATCGACGTTTCCTGCGCCAGCACCATCGCAATCCACGCCCGCTGACGCTGGCCGCCGGAAAGGGTGTCCACGCTCTGCTGGGCGAGATCGGTGATGCCCGTCGCCCGCATCGCGCGGTTCACCGCCTCGTCATCTTCCTTGCGCCAGCGGGTAAACAGCGGCTGGTGCGGGTAGCGCCCGCGCGAGACCAGCTCCTGCACCGTGATGTCCCCCGGCGTGGTGGCGTTTTGCGCCAGCAGCCCGATGCGCCTGGCCACCTCTTTGCTGGCGAAGCGCTGGATCTGCTCGCCGTCGAGAAGTACGCTCCCCGAAACCGGCGTCATCAGGCGGCTCAGGGTGCGCAGCAGAGTCGATTTCCCGCAGCCGTTCGGGCCGATAATCGCCGTGAAGTGGCCGTCCGGAATGGCAACGGATAAATCGCGGGCAACGATTTTTTTGCCGTAGCCGAGGGTGAGATGTTCGCCGCGCAAGCGGGTGGTTGTGTCTGTCATTTCTTGCGTGACTCCTGAACGAGCAAGACGATAAGGTAAATCCCGCCGAGGCTGACGGTCACTACGCCCACCGGCAGTTGATAAGGCATAAACAGCCGCTGGGCGCAGAGATCGGCGGCCAGCAGTAACAGCGCGCCGCACAGCGCCGCCTGAGTTAATCCCCAGCGCGCCGTCCCGCTTAGACGTCGTGCGATATGCGGCGCGACAAGGGCGATAAACGAGATCGGCCCGGCGATGGCGGTGGAGGCGGCGGTCAGCAATACCGCCACCAGCATCAGCATCAGGCGCGAGCGTTCGACGCTCACGCCCAGCGCGCAGGCGCTGTCGTCGCCCATCTCCAGCAGCCGCATGCGTCGCACCAGCAGCAGCGCGCCGATAAACATCAGCACAATCAGCGGCGCGGCGGGCCAGGTTTTGCCCCACGTCAGGCCGTTGAGAGAACCTGCGTACCACAGCCCGGCGGAAAGCGCCGTTTCCAGCGAGGCCTGCAGCAGCAGCCAGGTGTTAAAGGCCATCAGCATCGCGCGGATGCCGATACCGATAATGATCAGCCGGAAGGTGTCGATACCGTTGCGCCAGGCTAACAGCCAGATAACCAGCGACGTCAGAATGCCGCCCGCCATCGCCGTGAAGGTGATGGCCGTCAGGTGCTGGCCGAACAGCACCATCGCCACCAGCACGCCGCTCCAGGCCCCGGTATTGAGGCCCATCACGTCCGGGCTGCCGAGCGGGTTGCGCATCAGCGACTGGAATATCGCGCCGCTGACGCCAAGCGCCGCGCCGACCAGGATTGCCATCGCCACGCGCGGCAGCCGCCATTCGGTGACCACCATGGTGATGTTACGCGGCGCGCTGCCGGTGAGAGCGTGAAAGACCTGCGCGAAATCAAGCGTTACGGCACCGCTTTGCAGGCTCCAGACCGCCAGCAGCAGACTGGCGACGACCAGCAGGGAGACGCTGGTGACTAAACGCCGGGACGGGGCCCTCATGCGCCACCTCCGCGTTTACGGCGCACCAGGAAAATCAGCACCGGCGCGCCGATAAAGGCGCTGACCACCGAGACGCGCAGTTCACTCGGCACCAGCAGGCGGCCCAGCACGTCGGCAAACAGCAGCAGGGCAGGCGTCGCCAGCAGAGTCACCGGCAGAGACCAGCGGTGATCCGCCCCCACCAGCCAGCGCGCCATGTGCGGCATCATCAGGCCGATAAAGGCGATTGGCCCGACCACGGCGGTCGCGCTGCCGCACAGCACGGTGATGGCCAGCAGGCCAATCAGCTGCGTGCGCGCGACGCGGTTGCCGAGCGCGGTGGCGGTGTCGCTGCCGAGGCTCAGGCTGTTCAGCGCCCGGCTTAACGACAGCGCTACGGCGGCGGCAATCATCACCGGGATCGCCACCACTTTCAGGGTTTCAAGGGTGCGGATATCCAGCGAGCCGGCCTGCCAGAAGCGCAGCTGGTCGTAGACGTCCGGGTTGAGCAGGGCGATGCCGTTAGATAAGCCTTCCAGCACCGCGGCAAGCGCCACGCCCGCCAGCGTCAGGCGTACCGGACTCAGCTGACCGCCGCCCTGGCTGCCGGTAAACGCCACCACCAGAGAGGCGGCCAGCGCGCCGCAGAAAGCCATTACCAGCTGCTCAGACGGAGAGGTGAAGCCGAACAGCGCCGCGCCCAGCACGATGGCAAAGCTCGCGCCGGCGTTCACGCCGAGAATGCCGGGGTCCGCCAGCGGGTTACGGGTGAGGGTTTGCATCAGGGCACCGGCAAGGCCGAGCGCGCCGCCGGCCAGCAGTCCAGCAAGGGTGCGGGGCAGGCGGGCGTCGAGCACGATAGTGCAGTCAGCGCTCTGACAGGTGCCGGAGAACGCATCGACAATAACGGACGCAGGCAGCGGCCTGGCGCCAACCAGCAGGCTGAGTGCAATCGCGAGGCTCAATAGCAGCAATAAAACGGGCACGGCAACGGCGCGCACCGAAGATGAGGAAAACGACATAGCAACATCCATGATTTGATAATGATAGTGATTATCGTTATCTATCTTATTTGGCTATGTTAGCATGTGCGCCCATGGAATGGGTAGAATTACACTCAAGGCTTTGTCATGAATCAAAAATCCTGGCTGCTCAACCTCAGCCTGCTTAAAACGCACCCGGCGTATCGCGCCGTGTTTATTGCCCGCTTTATCTCCATTTTGTCCCTCGGTTTGCTTGGTGTGGCCGTGCCGGTACAGATCCAGACGATGACGCACTCCAGCTGGCTGGTAGGGCTATCCGTCACCTTAACCGGCGGGGCGATGTTTATCGGCCTGATGGTGGGCGGCGTGCTGGCGGACCGCTACGAGCGTAAAAAGCTGATCCTGCTGGCGCGCGGCACCTGCGGCGTGGGCTTTGTCGGGCTGTGTCTGAACGCCATGCTGCCGGAGCCGTCGCTGATGGTGATTTATGCCCTGGGCCTGTGGGACGGCTTTTTTGCCTCGTTAGGCGTGACGGCGCTGCTGGCGGCCACGCCCGCGCTGGTCGGGCGCGAGAACCTGATGCAGGCGGGGGCGATCACCATGCTCACCGTGCGCCTCGGCTCGGTGATTTCGCCGATGGTCGGCGGCCTGCTGCTGGCAACCGGCAACGTGGCGTGGAACTACGGCCTGGCCGCGGCGGGGACCTTTATCACCACGCTGACGCTGCTGCGCCTGCCGCTGCTGCCACCCCCGCCGCAGCCGCGCGAGCACCCGCTGAAGTCCCAGATGGCCGCGATTCGTTTCCTGTTCAGCAACCCGCTGATTGGCGGGATTGCGCTGCTCGGTGGCCTGCTGACGATGGCGAGCGCCGTGCGCGTGCTCTACCCGGCGCTGGCGGGCGAGTGGCAGATGAGCGCCTCGGAAATAGGCATTCTCTACGCCGCCATTCCGCTCGGCGCGGCGTGCGGGGCGCTGACCAGCGGCAACCTGGCACACAGCGCGCGGCCGGGGTTGATTATGCTGCTTGCCACGCTGGCCTCGTTTATCGCCATTGGCTTCTTCAGCCTGATGCCGGTCTGGGCGCTGGGGGTGATGTGTCTGGTGATCTTTGGCTGGCTGAGCGCCATCAGCTCGCTCTTGCAGTACACCCTGATCCAGACCCAGACGCCGGAAGGAATGCTCGGGCGCATTAACGGCCTGTGGACCGCGCAAAACGTCACGGGCGATGCCATTGGCGCGGCGATCCTCGGCGGGCTGGGGGCGATAATGACCCCGGCGGCGTCCGCGAGCAGCAGCGGGTTTGTGTTAGCAATGGTTGGTGTGATCTTATTGGTGGCGCTGGTGGAATTGCGCCGGTTCAGGCAGGAGAGTGCCCCTGTGTGATTTGCCGGGTGGCGGCTGCGCCTTACCCGGCCTACATTTTGCACCCGTAGGCCCGGTAAGCAAAGCGCCACCGGGCGCAGGCATTACCCGAAAATTGCCTCTAAACGCTGCAACACCAGCATCGCGCTGTAATAATCCAGGCGGAACGTCTCGGTTCCTAGCGCCCACACGCGCTTGTTTTTCACCGACGTTAGGTGCGCCAGCAGCGGGTTAGCGTAAATCGCCGCCACGTCTTTCTCGTCACCGGCAAACACAAACAGCCCTTCGCCGTTCAGTCCCGTCGCCAGGTTTTCACCGCCCAGTTGGATAATGTCGTGGCGCTTGCCCTGGCTTGTTGAGGTCTGCAACCCGGCAGGCAGGTCCGCCAGCGTAAAGCCCAGCTGGTGCAGCAGTTTGCCCTGCGCCGATTCGGCGGTCCACAGGTTGGCGGAATGCGCGGCGGCGGTGTAGACGATGGCGTCCACCGGCTGCGGCGGCAGCGTCATCTGCTGTTTCACCTGCGCGAGCTGTTTATCAAACGCGGCAATGCGCTCTGCGGCCTGCTTTTCGTGTCCGGTGATCGCGCCCAGCTGGGTCAGCAGCGCCTGCCAGCTCTTGTCGTCGTAGTTGATGATAAGCGTCGGCGCAATGGCGGAAAGCTGATCGTACAGCGCCAGCGCGGAATCCCCGCCGGTAGCGCTGATCAAAATCAGGTCAGGCATTTGCGCGGCCACCGCTTCAGCGCTCGGCTCGCCGATATACAGCCGTGCAACCTTGCGCTGCTTCGCGATATCGCCCCACTGGCGCAGGAAACCCTGTCCATCCGCCACGCGGTTGTTCGGCGTGGTCGCGCCGCTGGCGACGACCGGTGCGTCAATGGCCAACAGGGAGCCGGTTAAGGTCACGCTGGTGGAAACAATGCGCGTCGGTTTGCTCTCAAGCGTGTGAACGCCGCGGCTGTCGATCACCTGACGGGGCCAGTCGGCGGCAGCAGCTGAGGTAAGTCCTAAAACAAAAAGTGATAATAAAAGCAGGGGATTACGGAAAACGGCAGGGAATTTCACAGCGCGGGATCCTGTTTTTGTTGGAGATAATGCTTCTCATTTTCATGGTTGCCGCAACGGGATGCAAGCTTTTGTCGCACAAGTTATTTGCCCGACGGTTGACAGCGAAGCGATGTGGGATTAGGTTAGCCGACAAAAATATAAATGATAATCATTATTGCTTCTTTTATCATTTTGAGGAGGATGATATGGATACGTCCCTGGCTGAGGAAGTTCAGCACGCCGCAACCACGCTGGAATCAGACCGTTTTTTCTTTATGTCGCCTTACCGCAGCTTTACCACGTCCGGCTGCTTTGCCCGCTTCAGTGAACCCGCCGTCGGCGGTGACGATCCGGCGGGTCGCTTCCAGCAAAAATTAGCCCAGGCCTTCCGCACGGCAAAAGCCAGCGGTATTGCTCACCCGGTGATGGTGGGGGCGATCCCGTTCGACACCCGCAAGCCCTCGTCGCTGTTTATTCCGCAACGCTGGGAGACCTTTTCCCGTCCCGCACGTCAGCAGTCCGCACGCTATTTTTCCGGCGCGCAGGCCCTGAAGGTGGCACAACGCGCCGAGATCCCGCCGCAGCCCGTCTTCGAAGAGATGGTCGCTCGCGCCGCGTCGCTGACCGCCACGCCGCAGGTGAACAAGGTGGTCCTGTCGCGCCTGATTGATATCGCGACCGACAAACGCCTGGACAGCGGCGCCCTGATGGAGCGCCTGATCGCCCAGAACCCGGCGAGCTTCAACTTCCACGTGCCGCTGGAAGACGGCGGGGTGCTGCTGGGCGCCAGCCCGGAGCTGCTGCTGCGCAAAGAGGGGGCGCACTTTAGCTCGCTGCCGCTGGCGGGCTCCGCGCGCCGTCAGCCGGACGATGTGCTGGATCGCGAGGCGGGCAACAAGCTGCTGGCCTCCGAAAAGGACCGTCACGAGCACGACCTGGTCACCCAGGCGATGAAGGCCATTCTGGCACCGCGCAGCCACCATCTCAGCATGCCTGATTCTCCTCAGCTGATTACCACGCCGACGCTGTGGCATCTGGCGACGCCGGTAGAAGGCGAGGCGCGTGAAAACGAGAACGCGCTGACCCTGGCCTGCCTGCTGCACCCGACCCCGGCGCTGAGCGGCTTCCCGCATCAGGCGGCGAAAGAGCTGATTGCCGAGCTGGAGCCGTTCGACCGCGAGCTGTTCGGTGGCATCGTTGGCTGGTGCGACAGCGAAGGCAACGGCGAGTGGGTGGTGACCATCCGCTGCGCGCGTCTTCGCGAAAATACCGTTCGCCTGTTTGCCGGTGCGGGCATTGTGCCTGCCTCCTCCCCGGTGGGCGAGTGGCGCGAGACGGGCGTGAAGCTCTCCACCATGCTCAACGTTTTTGGTTTGCACTAAGGAAGACTCATGACCATTCCCTTTACCCGCTGGCCTGAGGATTTTGCCCGCCGCTACCGTGAAAAAGGCTACTGGCAGGATCTGCCGTTGACCCACATCCTGACGGATCGGGCGGACAGCGATGCGATGGCGATTATCGATGGCGATCGCCGCATTACCTACCGCGCGCTGAATCAGGCCGTAAACAACCTGGCCTCAGCCCTTCAGGCACGAGGATTGCAGCGCGGCGAGACGGCGCTGGTGCAGCTTGGCAACGTGGCCGAGTTCTACATGACCTTCTTCGCGCTGCTGCAAATCGGCGTCGCGCCGGTGAACGCGCTCTTTAGCCATCAGCGTAGCGAACTCAACGCCTACGCGGCGCAGATCAAACCCGCCGTGCTGATCGCCGATCGCGACCACGCGCTGTTTGCGGGCGATGACTTCCTCAACGCTTTCGTGGGTGAACACCGTTCGGTACGCGTCGTCCTGCTTCGCGGTGACGGGGGCGAGCATGCGCTGGAGGCGGCGATTACCCGCCCGGCGGACAATTTTATTGCCAACCCGACGCCCGCCGACGAAGTGGCGTTCTTCCAGCTCTCCGGCGGCAGCACCGGCACGCCGAAGCTGATCCCGCGAACGCACAACGACTATGACTACAGCATTCGTCGCAGCAACGAGATCTGCGGCATTACCGCCGAAACGCGTTACCTGAACGCGCTCCCTGCGGCGCATAACTACGCCATGAGCTCGCCGGGGTCGTTAGGCGTCTTTACCGCGGGCGGCTGCGTGGTGCTGGCGAACGATCCGAGCGCCACGCTCTGCTTCCCGCTGATTGAACAGCATCAGATTAACGTCACCTCGCTGGTGCCGCCTGCCGTCAGCCTCTGGCTGCAGGCGATTGCCGACGGGGCGGACAGCGCGCAGCTTAAATCACTGAAGCTGCTGCAGGTGGGCGGCGCGCGCCTTTCCGCCACGCTCGCGGCGCGTATTCCGGCGGAAATTGGCTGCCAGCTGCAGCAGGTGTTCGGCATGGCGGAAGGGCTGGTGAACTACACCGCGCTCGACGACGCCCCGGAACGCATCATCAACACCCAGGGCCGCCCGATGTGCCCGGACGACGAAGTGTGGGTGGCGGACGAGCACGGCAATCCGCTGCCGCGTGGGGAGGTCGGACGCCTGATGACGCGCGGCCCGTACACCTTCCGCGGCTATTTCAACAGCCCGGAACACAACGCCAGCGCCTTCGACGC
>OJUA01000106.1_pt1 | contig 28069 bp, 26 predicted proteins | sample 1599821 | NCBI WGS metagenome assembly OJUA01 (sample SAMN04436921, study PRJEB24849) | human gut metagenome | biome: human gut; feature: NICU; material: stool | host: Homo sapiens | place: USA: Saint Louis, MO | collected 2012-05-14
ATAACACAAAATTTGAACAGGCATCAACTGGTGAAGATGAGACTCATCCAGGACTAGAGAACCATAACGCTAAGAAAAAATATTATTTTGGCTGGTTGTATGAAGAGAATGGAAGCCACTATATTAAATTAAATTTACAAATCAGATTTAATTAGACGTGTAAAATATTTGTATTGTTACTTTCTATTTTTAATTTAAAAAGAACAGTAGTTTTACTGTGATTTAAAAAGCGGTCAGATTTAAAATCTGGCCGCTTTTTATTTTCTGCGATATTGTGGTAAGTAGAAAATCTATTCTAGTTATTCAATACTTCAAGCAATGCTTGAACAGGATGTTTCAAGATGGCTTTTTCATATCGTTTCACTTGGCTACGGCAGGAATAGCCAGTTGCAAGGCAATAATTCGGATCTTTACCTTGCAATTTTTTGCCCCATGATACGTCGTAAATATCTTTCGACATGGTTTGATTTTGAACTTCATGACCAAATACGCCCGCCATACCACAGCAGCCGACTTTCTCGACATTCAATGTTTGTCCAAATTGCGCAAAAATATGCTGCCATTCTTTTGGGCTGTTTGGCATAAAGGTGGATTCAGTACAATGAGGGAATAAATGCCACTCAAAAGTGCGGTCAGATTTTGCAATATTTTTCACTGCACTTTGTAATGCGTTGCTTTCTAATTGATTGGTCAGCCATTCATGTGCTGTGAGTACATGGAAATTACCACGAGAATCACCTAATGCTTCTTTATATTCATCTCGATAAGAAAGCACAATAGCTGGATCTACGCCGACTAAGGGTACACTTAATTTGGCGACGCGATTTAAAAATTCCGCTTGTGTTTTAGCGGTTTTACTAAAGCGAGCTAAAAAACCTTTAATATGCATGGCTTTGCCATTGGGTTTGAAAGGCAGAAGGATTGGTGAGAATCCTAATTTTTGTGTGAGAGCGACAAAATCGCGGACCACTTTAGCATCGTAATAAGAGGTATAGGGATCTTGTACAATAAAGAGCATCTTCGCTTTTTCTGTGGCACTGAGAACTTCCAATTCTTCTAATTTTTTGCCTTGATAACCAATTTCCACTAATTGTTGTTGAAGGTTTGGCTCTGAAAGGAGAGGCAAATCAGTCATGCCAAGCGTTTTTTCAACCAAGCTTTGAGTAACTTTCAGTTTGGTGAAATAATTGAATAATGCCGGTTGTTTCGCCATATAAGGTGCAGCAACTTCTAAATTCGCCACAAGATGATCTTTGGCAGGGCGCAAATAACGACTGTGGTAGAAATGGAAAAATTTCGCACGGAAACTTGGTACATCAATTTTAATCGGGCATTGACTTGCACAGGCTTTACACGCCAGACAAGTATCCATTGCTACTTTTACTTCATGTGAGAAGTCATATTCACCACGCCATTTCTGCACGCTATTGCGGAAACGTTCCACAAGTGCGGTCAGTTTCACTTGTGTTTTATGAAAATCTAATTGATCAGGTGATACGTTTTCATTCGCCATTAATCGCAACCATTCACGCACCATAGCAGCTCGTCCTTTTGGCGAGAATACGCGGTTTTTACTCACTTTCATGGAAGGACACATAATGCTGTGCTCATCAAAGTTAAAGCAAAGCCCGTTACCGTTACAATTCATCGCGCCTTTGAATTCGTTTCGCATCTGAATCGGGATTTGGCGATCATTGTCAGCACGCATTGGCGAGAGAATCGAATAGAGTTCCGCATCGCTATTAAGTGGCGTACAGATTTTACCTGGATTCAGACGATTATTTGGATCAAATAAAAATTTCACATAACGTAATTCTTGCCAAAGTTCAGGTGTAAAAAATTTCTCGCCATAATGAGAACGGACGCCTTTACCGTGTTCCCCCCATAACAAACCGCCGTATTTTACGGTGAGTTCTGCCACTTCATCTGAAATTAGTTTAAAGAGTTTTACTTGTTCTTTATCGCATAAGTCTAAAGCGGGGCGAACGTGTAATACACCAGCATCCACATGGCCAAACATCCCATATTGCAGATTATGACTATCTAATAAGGCTCTAAATTCCGTAATGTAATCTGCAAGATGTTCTGGTGGTACACAGGTATCTTCCACAAAAGGAATCGGTTTGGCCGCACCTTTCGCATTCCCCAATAGTCCTACCGCTTTTTTACGCATGGCGTAAATACGTTCAATAGAAGGCAAGTCAGAACAAAGTTGATAGCCGATAATATGATCTTGGCCTTGTGCAATTTTTTCATCTAATTGCTGACACAGTGCGGTCACTTGGCTGTCGATTTTAGCTTGATTGTTGCCCGCATATTCAACAATGTTTAAACCAAGAATTGGATTTTGTTCTTCTTCTGTTAAAAGTTCTTTCACTGAATGCCAAATAATATCTTGCTTAGCAAGGTTCAGCACTTTGGAATCGACGGTTTCAACCGAAAGGGCATTGGCTTTCACCATAAAAGGCGCATTGCGAAGTGCGGCATCAAATGAACTGTACTTCACATTAATTAAGGTGCGATATTTCGGAATCGGCAATAAATTGAGTTTGGCTTCGCAGATAAACGCAAGTGAACCTTCTGACCCCGTTAAAATTCGGGTCAGATTAAATTCACTTTCATCGTTATTAAAGACATTCTTAAGATCGTAACCAGTGAGAAAGCGATTGAGTTGTGGTAAATCTTGAATGATTGAGGCGCGCTTTTCTTTACAACGTTGGAAAATCGTTTGATATAGTGTTTTTCCATTTTCTGCAAGCGGGTAGTTTTCTAAAACATCGTCGGATTTGACCGCACTTGTGTCTAATATTTCACCATTCATCAAAACAGAACGTAATGCTAAAACGTGATCAGAGGTTTTACCGTATTGTAATGAACCTTGACCAGAGGCATCAGTATTAATCATACCGCCAAGGGTTGCTCGATTACTGGTGGAGAGTTCCGGTGCAAAGAATAAACCGTGAGGTTTTAAAAATTGGTTTAGTTGGTCTTTTACTACACCTGCTTGAGCGCGAACCCAACGTTCTTCTATATTAAGCTCTAAAATGCCTGTCATGTGGCGAGAGAGATCCACAATAACATTGTTATTAATAGATTGCCCATTGGTGCCCGTACCACCACCGCGAGGTGTAAAGGTTAGATGAAGGTATTTCTCTTTATTGGCTAATTTGGTGATACGTACTACATCGGCAACAGATTTAGGGAATAAAATAGCCTGAGGAAGCTGCTGATAGACGCTGTTATCCGTCGCAAGACTTAAACGGTCGGCATAATTTGAGGCAATATCACCTTCAAAATGCTGTTTTTGGAGTTCGCTAAGATAATCACTTACCACGTTATTAAGTTGTGGCACATTAGAAAGACGGGGCAACATAAAATCACTCACATATAAATAGAGAAGAAAGTGAATTTGATGATATATGAAGCTCAAAAAAAAGTCGATTTGAACAAAAGATATTTTTTGTTAGAATAGAAATCGGGTTAAAAATTAACCCGATTTTTGTGAATGAATGTTCATTTTAGGGGTTGTTTGTCTATAAAATAACCAAAAAGGGCAAAAAAAGTTTGATCTTTGGTGTTTTTATAGGATAATAACCATACTTTTGAACGTTCCTTTGGCTATGGCAAAGGAATTGAATTTGTCAAAAGGATAAGTTAGGGCAAATTCAAAACCCTAGTTAAGCAACGTTTAGAGTGTTTCTTTTTTATAAAGTTCACAATAAACAAGGAAACTTTTCTTATTAATAACGATGACTAAATAGAGGACATCAAAATGAAAAAAACTGCAATCGCATTAGTCGTTGCTGGTTTAGCAGCAGCTTCTGTAGCTCAAGCAGCTCCACAAGAAAACACTTTCTATGCAGGTGTTAAAGCTGGTCAAGCATCTTTCCACGATGGTATCAAAGCTAATACTGTAGTTAACCCAACAAACGAATACTCTGAATTTGGTGCTGGTTACAACCGTAACTCTGTTACTTACGGTGTATTTGGTGGTTACCAAGTATTAAACCGTGATAACTTAGGTTTAGCGGTAGAATTAGGTTATGATGACTTCGGTCGTGTTAAATTCAAAGATGCTGGTAAAGTAGCATTCAAACACACTAACCACGGTGCTCACTTAAGCTTAAAAGGTAGCTATGGTCTTGGTGGTTTAACTTCTGCTTTAGAAGGTTTAGACTTCTACGGTCGTGCTGGTGCAGCTTTAGTACGTTCAGACTACAAATTCTATGACACAGCAACTGGTGCACGTGATCACGAAGAAGGTCGTCACAGCTTACGCGTTTCTCCAGTGTTCGCTGCTGGTTTCGAATATGCATTACCTTCATTACCAGAGTTAGCATTACGTTTAGAATACCAATGGTTAGCTCGCGTAGGTAAATTACGTACTCAAGATACTCACAATAGTTCTCAAGACTATAACCCATGGATCGGTTCTATCAACGCTGGTTTATCTTACCGTTTCGGTCAAGGTGCTGCTCCAGTTGTTGCACCTGAAGTTGTAAGCAAAACTTTCAACTTAAGCTCTGATGTAACTTTCGCTTTCGGTAAAGCTAACTTAAAACCACAAGCTAAAGCAACTTTAGACGGTATCTATGGTGAAATCGCTCAAATCAACAACGCTAACGTAGCAGTTGCTGGTTATACAGACCGTATTGGTAAAGATGCACCAAACGTGAAATTATCACAACGTCGTGCAGACTCTGTAGCTAACTACTTAGTAGCTAAAGGTGTTCCAGCTCAAAGCATCTCTGCAGTTGGTCACGGTAAAGCTAACCCAGTTACAGGTTCTACTTGTGACGCGGTTAAAGGTCGTAAAGCGCTTATCGCTTGTTTAGCACCAGACCGTCGTGTTGAAATCGCAGTTAACGGTACTAAATAATTTTATTTAGTTATCCATTAACGGATTAACATTAGAAGACCTAAACTTCGGTTTAGGTCTTTTCTTATATAAATTAAACCTATAATTGAAGGAATTTTTGAATGAAAAAGTGGATTATCTTGATTATTATCGCCGTTGCAGCAGGTTTTGGCTTAATGTCTAGCTACAATGGCTTAGTAAAAGCAGAAACTGAAATTGATTCTGTTTGGGCAAATGTTGAATCATCTTATCAACGTCGTGCAGATTTAATTCCAAACTTAGTGAATACTGTGAAAGGTCAAGCTAACTTTGAACAACAAACATTAACCAATGTCATCGAAGCTCGCGCAAAAGCGACACAAACTAAAATTGATCCGTCTAATTTAACGGAAGAACAATTAAACGAATTCCAACAAAACCAAAATCAAGTAGGTTCAGCATTATCTCGTTTACTTGTTACTGTAGAACAATATCCACAATTAAAAGCGAACGAAGGCTTTATGAACTTACAAGCGCAACTTGAAGGTACTGAAAACCGTATCAATGTCGCTCGTAATAAATTTAATGAAGCAGCGCGTATTTATAATGAAAAAGTACGTCAATTCCCAACTAAATTAGCGGCAATGATTTTTGGTTTTAAAGCTAAACCTTACTTTAAATCAGCTGCAGGCGCTGAAAACGCACCGATTGTAAACTTTAACTAAGGTTTATCTATGCCATTCTTTTCCAGAATTCCGATAGATAAAAAGCAAATCGAGGCGGCAATTAGTCGCCTCGAAAGCTTAAGTTCGGCTGAGTTACGTGTTTATATTGAACGCAAAGTACCAAAGGCTTCAGCACAACTATCTGCAATGGAACGAGCTTTAGAAGTCTTTGATGAACTGGAAATGCATAAAACAGCGGCACAAAATGCTGTGTTGATTTATGTGGGATATAAAAATCATCTCTGTGCAATCGTAGGTGATAAAGGCATTCATCAATTTGTTGATGTGGCTTATTGGCAGTTACAATGCGATTTAATGATTGAGCAGTTTAAACAAAAAGCTTATACACAAGGCATTGTCGATGCGATTGATCGTATCAGTGATATTTTATCTCGCCATTTCCCTATTCAGCCTGATGATGTGAATGAATTATCTAATGAGGTAATTATTAATGGCTAAGCTTTTATCTTTTATGAAAAGTGCGGTTGTTTTTAGCCTTGTTTTTTTTGCTCAAATGGTTGTTGCGGCAGAATTTCCGCCTGCACCAAATCCTTTCCATTACATAAACGATTACACCAACACACTTTCATCAGAACATAAGCAAATTTTAGAAAATAAACTGATTGCTTATAGTAAAGAAACGAGTTCACAAATCGCTGTTGTTTTGGTTCCTACAACCGGTGAATATGAAATCGCTGATTATACCTTTGCTTTAGGTGATAAATGGGGTATAGGACGTAAAAATCTGAACAATGGCGTGTTGATGTTGATTGCGAAAAATGATCGCAAAGTCTTTATCGCAACTGGACAAGGTTTAGAAGGTGTATTGCCGGATGCTTTTTTATCGCAAGTCATCCGTTCAGCAATTTTGCCACAATTTAAACAAGGCCAATATGCGCAAGGTATTAATGACGGCTTAAACCAAATTATTGCGGCAAGTAAAGGCGAGTTTGATGCGGCACAAGTTGAAGAAGATGCGTTCGATAAGTACATCCCATTCTTAATGGTATTGGCGTTTATTGCTATTGTATTATTTGGTGAATTCCAATATCACAAAGATGAAGTCTATATTAGCCCGAATCAACGTGATCAACTGAATAAAATCATTCGTCAAAGTACGATTTCTCGTCGCCGTGGTGGCGGTTCCGGTTTCGGAGGCGGATTTGGTGGAGGCTTCGGTGGCGGAGGTTCTTCCGGTGGTGGCTTTGGTGGCGGTGGCTTTGGCGGCGGCGGAGCTGGTGGAAGTTGGTAAGACCAAGTCTTTCACTCAGGTTCTATCTTATGCTAGAATAGCACCCTATTCAGACTTATTTGAACAAGGAACATTATGGAAACGTTAGACAAAATCAAAAAACAAATCGCTGAAAACCCAATCTTAATTTACATGAAAGGTTCACCAAAATTACCTTCTTGTGGTTTCTCTGCGCGTGCATCTGAAGCATTAATGAATTGCAAAGTACCTTTTGGCTATGTTGATATTCTTCAACACCCAGATATTCGTGCTGAATTACCGGCTTATGCAAACTGGCCAACTTTTCCACAATTATGGGTAGAAGGTGAGTTAATTGGTGGTTGTGATATTATTTTAGAAATGTATCAAGCTGGCGAACTTCAAACTTTATTAAGCGAAGTAGCGGCTAAACATCAAGCTTAATTGACGATAGATTATCAAGATAAACCTGCTTTTTAGCAGGTTTTCTTTTGCTCAAAAAATGATAAACCAGATATAAAAGTGTGATCGGATTAACATTTTTAAATTAAATAACTTGTTGATTAAATTTCCTTAAGATAGACTACAGCGCGTTAGTCGGGGTGCCTATATTAATGGCTGAGAAATACCCGTGAACCTGAAACAGATAATGCTGGCGTAGGAAACTAATCATCTCATTATGCTGTTTCGTTATGCAAAAATAAGGAGAACGCATAATGAACAAAACGCTTCCCATTTTAACCGCACTTTTTACTGCTTCCGCTTTCGCACAAGCAGCTCCTCAAACATTAGATGTTTATACTTATGATTCATTTAGTGCTGATTGGAGCGCTGGACCAAAAGTTAAAGCAGCTTTTGAACAGCAATTCCCGCAATGTAAGCTGAATTATGTAGCTTTTGACAATAATGGCACTTTGTTTAACCGTGTTCGTCTAGAAGGTAAAAAAATTAAGGCGGATGTAGTACTCGGTTTAGATAGTTATCAAATTGAGGATGCACAAAAACTCAATATTTTTGAGCCAAATAAAGTGGATTTAAGCCAGTTACGTTTACCAATTAAATGGGAAAATCACACGTTCTTACCATTTGATTATGCGCAATATGCGTTTATTTATGATAAAAATAAACTGGCTAATCCACCAAAGAGCTTAAAAGAATTAGTTGAGCGTCAAGATCTTAAAGTGTTATATCAAGATCCACGTACAAGCAGTATTGGACGTGGTTTATTACTTTGGATGAATGTAGTTTATCCAGAAGCAGATGTCGCAAATGCCTGGAAGACCCTTTCTAAACATACGGTCACGGTCACCAAAGGTTGGACTGAGTCTTATGGGGCCTTCTTAAAAGGCGAAGGTGATCTGGTTTTAAGCGTCAATACGTCACCGATTTACCATATTCTTTCTGAACAAAAAGACAATTATGTGGCAACGGAATTTGCAGAGGGTAGCGTATTACAAGTTGAAGTCGCGGCAAAAGTCGCTAACCGCAATAATGCCTGTGCTGATGAGTTTTTAGGATTCTTACTTTCACCGCAAGCTCAAGCGGATATTGCTAAAAGTAATGTGATGTTACCCGTGGTAGAGACCAATATCGAAAGTCATATTGATGCGCTTAATTCTCGCGCAAAATCAATGCGTATTTTAGATACCACAACGGTAACAAGTGAGCAGCTGAAAGGCTGGATCAATCAATGGCAAAAAGCTTTATCTAAGTAGTATTAATGAGCTTATTGCAACATCCGCATTTTCGTCCTCGCCATTATTTGGGCGGAAGTGCGGTCATTTTTTTCATTGTTTTACTCTATGGATTTTCACTTTCTGCTGTTTTTTCAGTTGGAAGTGATTATGCCTTATCTGATTTCTTAAAAGACGATTATTTGCATCAAGTTATCGCCTTTAGTTTCAGTCAGGCATTATTATCTGCCTTGCTTTCTAGCGTAATTGGAACTTTATTTGCGCGTGCTTTTTTCTATTTAGATTTCAAAGGCAAATCGCTCATTTTACGCATTTTTTCCCTCACGTTTGTTTTGCCGGCATTACTGGCTATTTTCGGTTTGATTGGTATTTATGGCACAGCCGGTTGGCTAACACAACTGCTGCAAACCTTAGATATTTCGTGGAAACCCTCCATTTATGGTTTAAGTGGCATTCTCATTGCCCATTTATTTTTTAATATTCCTTTAGCGGCAAGAATGAGTTTGCAGGCTTTGCAAAGTGTACCAACCGAACAGCATCAACTTGCGGCACAATTGAATATCAAAGGTTTCACATTTTTCCGCTTAATTGAATGGCCTTATTTGAAAAGCCAAATCGTGTCTGCCTTTGTGCTGATTTTTATGTTGTGTTTCACCAGTTTTACGATTGTCTTGGCACTTGGTGGCGGGCCACAAAATAGCACACTAGAAGTCGCCATTTACCAAGCCATTTTCTTTGAATTTGATTTACCCAAAGCGGCACTTTTTGCGTTAGTGCAATTTGCGTTTTGTTTTGCGTTATTTTCGCTTTCACAATATTGGGCAAAAGAACCCGAAACCCAGATTTCGCAACGTTATCGATGGGTTTTGCCGTCTTCAAGTGCGGTCAAATTTGGACATGTTTTTGTCTTATTCTCGGTGTGCTTATTTATTTTAAGTCCCTTATTCAATATCGTTTTCCAAGGTTTATCTGCAACTCAATTATTTGGTTATTGGCAAAACCCACAATTATGGAAAGCACTTGCTTATTCATTAACCATGGCGCCGACCGCAGGGATTTTATCGGTATTATTTGGGTTCTTCTTATTGTTACTTTCCCGTCAACTGCAATGGTTATATCACCCTAAATTAGCTCACTTGATTTTAACAGGTGGAATGATGATTTTAGCCATTCCGACGATTGTCTTAGCAGTCGGCTTATTCCTTTGGTTACAAGATATTGATTTCTCGGCAGGGCATTTGTTTGTGGTAGTATCTGTTTGTAACGCCTTGGCTGCCTTGCCATTTGTGATCAAAATTCTTAATACACCAATGAATCAATCGATGCAATATTATGAAAAACTCTGTTTATCGCTGAATATTACAGGCTGGCAGCGTTTTCGTTTAATTGAATATCCATTGCTAAAAGCCCCGTTGAAATATGCCTTGGCACTCGCGACGACCTTATCACTCGGCGATTTTACGGCGATAGCTTTATTTGGTAGCCCTGATTTTACTTCGTTGCCTCATTTGCTTTATCAACAAATCGGGCAATATCGAAGCCAAGAAGCGGCAGTGACGGCATTGATTTTATTGGGCTTATGTTTAGGTTTATTTATGTTTATTGAAGGGCAGAAGAAACAAAATGATTAAATTAAATAATGTGGTCTTCAATTATCAATCCATGCCGATGATGTTTGATTTACATATTCAAGCCCAGGAAAAAATTGCCATTATTGGTGAAAGTGGCGCAGGAAAAAGTACCTTGCTGAATTTAATTGCCGGCTTTGAATATGCTGATAGTGGCGAGATTTGGCTCAATGGTGAAAATCATACCAAAACGGCACCTTTTGAACGTCCTGTTTCCATGCTATTTCAGGAAAACAATCTCTTTACTCATCTTTCTGTAGAAGAGAATATTGCCTTAGGTTTAAAACCGAATTTAGCCTTAAATGCAGAAGAAAAAGCCCTTGTAGAACAAGCTGCAAGTGCGGTCAATTTACAGGATTTTTTAACGAGAAAACCGACCGCACTTTCAGGTGGACAAAAACAGCGAGTAGCGTTAGCGCGCTGTTTGCTACGAGATAAACCCATTTTATTATTGGATGAGCCTTTTTCAGCTCTTGATCCTAAATTACGCATTGAAATGCAGGATTTAATGGATCAATTATGTGAAGAGAAAAAACTCACTATGTTACTGGTGACGCATCAACCCAAAGAAATTGAACGGCATATTGATCGAGTGATTGAAATTCATCAAGGAAAAGTGATCTGATCTCTTTTTATCATATTGCAGAGTAATATGCTCAACTTAATCAAAGCGACATAGCTTAAACGAGGAAAATATAATGACCACAACAAATGTAGTACAGCTTTCATCTATTACACCCCATCCATCAGTAGAGTATTGGTCTGTTTGTAAAGTAGAAGCGTTGTTTGAAACACCTTTTTTAGAATTAGTCTATCGTGCGGCTCAAGTGCATCGAGAGCATTTTAACCCTGGCGCGATACAGTTATCGACGTTGATGTCGATTAAAACGGGTGGCTGTCCAGAGGATTGTGGTTATTGTCCGCAATCGGCACGTTATCAAACCGGCGTGCAAAATCAGCAGATCTTGGATATTGATGAAATTGTCGAAAAAGCCAAGATTGCGAAAGCACGTGGTGCAGGACGTTTTTGTATGGGCGCAGCATGGCGTGGTCCTAAGCCTAAAGATATGGAAAAAGTGACGGCGATTATTCGTGCGGTAAAAGATATTGGCTTAGAAACTTGCGGGACTTTTGGGTTGCTGCAAGATGGTATGGCGGAAGAGTTAAAAGATGCGGGATTGGATTATTACAACCACAATCTTGATACCGCACCAGAGAATTACCACAATGTCATTGGTACACGCCGTTTTGATGATCGTTTAAGCACATTAGGAAAAGTGCGTCGTGTCGGTTTGAAAGTTTGCTGTGGCGGTATTGTGGGCATGAACGAAACCCGTAAAGAGCGAGCTGGTCTCATTGCAAGTTTGGCAAATCTTGATCCGCAGCCAGAGTCCGTGCCAATTAACCAATTAGTGAAAGTAGAAGGCACACCAATGGCAGATGCAGCTGATTTAGATTGGACAGAGTTTGTTCGCACTATTGCCGTTGCGCGTATTACTATGCCGAAAAGTTATGTTCGTCTTTCTGCAGGCCGTCAAGGCATGAGTGAAGAAATGCAAGCCATGTGCTTTATGGCGGGAGCGAATTCCATTTTCTATGGTGATAAATTGTTAGTGACAGGTAATCCAGAAGAAGATGGCGATCAGCTGCTCATGGCTAAATTAGATCTTGAGCCGGAAACGGAAGAAAATAGAAAACCACTCGACAGAAATTAGTCATAAAAAAGTGCGGTGAAATCTACCGCACTTTTTATTGAGTCTTACTTCACTTGTTCAGTTAGGCAAGGCTGAATTTTATTTAGCATTTCTTTTAAAATACGCGCTGGAGCAGCCACGATGTTGCCTGAGCGTAAATAGCCATGACCCGCATTGAAATCACACACTAAACCGCCAGCTTCACGCACGATTAAATCACCCGCTGCGCAATCCCAAGGTTTTAAGCCCATTTCGAAATAACCGTCAACGCGACCTGAAGCCACATAGCAAAGGTCTAATGCGGCAGAACCCGTACGACGGAAATCTGCTGCTTCATCAATTAAGTTATTCATGATAGCAAATTGAGTTGGCATTAAGCTTGGCTGTTTGAATGGGAAACCGGTGGCTAAAATCGCCCCGTTAAGTTCATTTTGGCTATCTACACGTAAACGCACTTCATTTAATTTTGCGCCTTCACCACGCACAGCAGTGAATAATTCATTACGAATAGGATCGTAAACCACACCTACTTCGGTACGGTTTTTTACACGGATAGCAATAGAAACAGAGAAATGTGGCAAACCTTTTACAAAGTTGGTTGTGCCATCTAGTGGATCAATCACCCATTGAATATCACTGTCTTTGCCTTCTAATGCACCACGCTCTTCACTGATAATTGTATGATCAGGATAAGATTTTTGAATGATTTCAATGATCTCAGCTTCAGCGGCTTTATCGACGCTAGTCACATAATCATTAATACCTTTTTTACTTGTTTGGATGTCATCACGGCGCTCATAGTTTTTAGCAATCACATTGCCCGCTTTTCGTGCCGCACGAATAGCGATATTTAACATTGGATTCATATTTCCACCAGATTTTAAAGAACAGATAAATAGGTCGCCTATTATAAGGGAGTTTTAGTAAATAGCCAGTTGAAAATGTTTAATTCACGGTTTTTCCCGTTTTTTAAAGGAAATTTGTGATCAATATCGCAAAAATAGAGTAGCTAATTTGGCTTTCTTCTAAAGGAATTTTAAAGTGCGGTCAAAAAAGAAGGCATTTTATGTATAAAGGGATAACCTTATTAGAAACCTTGATTGTATTATTTATTTTAAGCTTAACATTAGCGTTTGCATTGCCTAAATGGCAGAAAAATGATCCCAAATATTTTCTTGAAAAAGAGCAACAACGGCTTTATTTTTTCTTACGTAATATTCAAGCGAGGGCAGAAAACTCATCGGCGATTTGGTTTATTTTGGCCAATCAAGATAGGGCAAATCAACGTTGGTGTATCACAGCTCAAGTAAAAAGCGATCATTTTTGTGATTGTTTTCATCCCCAGAATTGTCCTAAAAACCTTTATGCGCATTTTTACTATCCTTATTTTGAAGGAAAAACGATGCTGATAGGCCCTAAATTATATCCGTCAGAAGTGGCAGTGAAATTTAATGGGGCCAGAAATACCATGGAAACAAATTGTTTTATGTTACAGGCTGAAGAACACCGTACGTTGTTTTCTTTTTTCAATGTGGGCAGTATTAAATTAAAGTCTGATCAAGCGGCGAGCGCATGTACAAGATGAAACCTCTAAAAGGCGAAACATTGGTGAGTTTGTTGATTTCACTCGGCTTATCCGCTTTATTATTGCTATTGGTTGCACAGTTTTATGCCCAAACTCAGCAGCAAAATCAGCGTTTAATGTTACAACTTAAATTACAAGCGGAATTACAACGCACAATTCAACTCATCGGGAAAGATCTGCGTCGCGTAGGCTTTCGAGCCGCAAACCAAAAACTCATCGAAGATAATCTGGCTTTATTCGAATTAGACGAAAAGGGCACAGCAATAACCATTGCTCAAGCAGACAATGCCCCATTAAATAGCTGTGTTTTATTTTTTTATGATTTAAATAGCAATGGCTGTATTGGTGAAAAATACACAAAAAATACCTGCGTAAATGGCGTTAAAAATGTGGCAAAAAATATCGAAAAGGAGCTATTTGGTTACAAACTTAACGGCAAAATGATCGAAACCAAACAAACTTATAAAAATGCGGTAAATGCGGATTGTCGCTCGGAAGAATGTCAGCGTGCTTTAACCCAATCTACTTGTAACGCTGGTGGTGGATGGACAGATTTATTGGATGAAAAAGAGTTTGAGATTTCTCAATTACGTTTTGATTGGTTAAAGGCGGGGAAAGGGATTGAAATCAAACTCGTGGGAAATCTTACAACACATAAGCATATTCAATATGAAACTTCGCTTGTGGTGCCTTTATTAAATCAAGAAGAATGATCATGAAAAAAGGGATGGTGACACTGGCGGCGCTAATTTTACTTTCGGGATTATTGGCATTGATCTTATTATTTGATGAACAGATCTTTGCGTTTTTTCGAGCTCAAATGAGTCAGCGAAAATATTATGTAGAACAAAGTCTTCCTTTACAGAAAATCAGTCAGCAGCAACAAACGCACATTTGCCAAAACTTGCCTTTAAATGGTATTGAAAAAGTGAAACAAGTCTTTTTCGAGTCTTCAGGGGCAGAGGATAAAGTCGCCTATTCTGTTTGGTGTAAACGTGCAGCGTTATTTAAGAAATCGCCCACAAAAGGCATTAATGAAAATATGCTGCGAGATTTTATTTCCAGCGAAAAACAAGCTGATTTTCAACCGCACTTTGTGAAAGTAGAGTCAGTTTTAACTGCTCAAAAAACACCACAAGTGTATTGGATAACGCAAAGCCAATTAGAAATTAAAGGGAATGTAAGTGGTATTCTGCTAGCAGAAGGCGATTTAAGTTTAACCGGCAAAGGGCGAATAAGCGGTGCAGTGATTACAGGTGGCTCACTTAAGTTAGAGGGAGTCGTGACGGTGGCTTACGGTAAAGCCGTGGTAACAAAACTTGTACGAGAATATAGTCAATGGCATTTGGTGGATAAAAGTTGGAGTGATTTAAGTGCGCAAGATCAAAGTGAATAATGGCATGTCGTTAATGTCACTTTTATTAGCCTTATCGATTTTCAGCGGGTTATTTTTGATCTTTAACCGATGGACGACCGAGCAACGGAAAAGTGCGGTCAGGATTTTTCAAGAATTTCAGGCGATTCAAATTGCTGAAAATCAGGCTCAACGTCAGTTTTCAGGCTTGTCTTGTGAAAATAGCGTACAACAAAATGGCATTCAATTTTCAATTCAATGCAGTCATCATCAAGTGAATATACGCTATCCTCAAGGTGAATTTTTATTGAAAACCGAGTAAAATAACGCATTGTTTTTGCTTTCAAAAGGGCGTTACTTTGTTCGTTACTTATTATTCAAACCAACCAGAAATTCAAAAGGATATTTTAGTTTCGCTGTTGGAAAATTTACCGCAACATGATCCGTTTCAATCTGACATTGTGTTGGTGCAAAGTCCCGGTATGGCACAATGGTTGCAAATGGAAATTGCTAAAAAACGCGGCGTTGCAGCGAATTTTCAATTCCCGATGCCTTCCAGTTTTATTTGGAAACTTTACGCCGATAATTTGCCGAATGTTTCCACGCAAAACCCTTTTGAAAAAGATTCAACGTTATGGCGATTAATGCGATTAATCCCAACCTTTTTACAGCAAAAAGAATTTGAACCATTAAAAAAATATTTAGCGTCTTCACCTGCATCAGAACAGCAAAAACTTTATCAATTAAGCCTAAAAGTTGCCGATTTATTTGACCAATATCTCGTCTATCGTCCCGAATGGATTGCCGCATGGGAAGAAAATAACGATGAAAAGATCTTGGCTCAAATTAATCAGCTAAAGCAGGGGGGGGCGGCGTTAAATCCTACCTTTCTTTCTCAAATTAAAGGCAATATTCACTGGCAGGGAATTTTATGGCGAGCCTTGGTAGCGGATGTCCAACGTGATTTTGGTGGAAAAGCAAAACATCGTGCTGCCCTCAATCAACAATTTTTAGCATTATGTCGTGATCTCAATGCGACACTCAATTTACCAGAACGTATTTTTATTTTTGGTATTCCAGCATTGCCAACAGTTTATCTCAATATTTTCCAAGGCATTTCAGCTAAAACAGACGTGCATTTATTTTTTAATAATCCATGTCAAGAATATTGGGGTGATTTGCGAGATCTGAGTAAATCCTATTTATTAGAAAGACAGCGTTTCGTGCAAGAAACCAACGATGTGAAGCCTTTAATTTCAGCCGAGCAAGTGTCATGGGAACCTGCCGACCTTGATTACACCAATCAACAAGAAGAATTGTTCAGCGGGAATCCACTTTTAGCCTCTTGGGGAAAAATGGGACGGGATTTTCTCTATCAATTAGTGCGAGATGAAGAAAATATTCAAGCCATTTCCCGTGATTACTATGCAGAACTTCCTGAAAAGACTTTGCTAGGACAGCTCCAAAATCAAATTTTGACGTTAAGTCATGGAGCATTAAATATCGCGAAAAATGACCGCTCTTTAGTGATGAAATCTTGTCATAGCGCGATGCGAGAAGTTGAAGTGCTGCATGATTATTTGTTGGATTTATTCAATCAAAATCAGCATAAACCAAAAGAAGAACAGATTACACCAAAAGATGTAGTGGTCATGGTTGCCGATGTTAATCAATATACGCCTTATATTCAGGCTGTCTTTGGTGCGAATAGTGCGGACGCACCCGTTATTCCGTTCTCAATTTCTGACAGTAAATTGTCTGAAAGTGATGTGATCGTATCGAGCTATCTTTCCCTGTTAAATTTAAAAGAAAGTCAGTTTGGCGCAGAAGAGGTACTGGCTTTATTAGATATTCCCGCTATCCGTGAGCGTTTTAACATTGCCCTTGCAGATCTCGAGCAAATTCGTGAATGGGTGAAAGAGTCGGGGATTCGCTTTGGTTTAGAAAAATTGCAGAATACATTGAATTTTAACGCATGGCAGGCAGGGCTTGAACGTATGACTTTAGGTTATGCGATGCGTGAAGAACAAGGCGTTTGGCAAGACAGCCTTGGACTTGATAGTAGCTATGGATTGAAGGGGCAGTTAGTTGGTGCGGTGAATCAATTTTTTACGGCTTTAAATAAATGGCATCAAGATTTGCAAAAGGCACACAATATTGAAAAATGGCGTGAAAAATTGACCGCACTTTTGAAGAATTTCTTTGTGCAAAATGAAGAAACGGCGGATACCTTATTTTATATTCAAGATTGTATCAATGCCTTTGCCGATGATTTGCAGACCGTCAATTTTGAAGAAACCTTGCAAGCGGATGTGATTGCGGAAGTGATGTCTGCACGTTTAGAAGAAACACCAAACAGCCTTCGTTTCTTAGCGGGGAAAGTGAATTTCTGTACGCTTTTACCAATGCGCTCTATCCCTTTCAAAGTGGTGTGTTTGCTCGGAATGAATGAAGCGGATTACCCACGCAGTCATACCCCAAATAGTTTTGACTTAATGCAATATCATCATCAAAAAGGCGATCGTGTTCGTCGAGATGATGATCGTTACTTATTCCTCGAAGCCTTACTGGCCGCAAGATCCCATTTTTATGTCAGTTATGTAGGCTGTTCAATCATTGATAATCAACCCAAAGAGCCTTCAGTATTGGTGAGTCAATTGGTTGATTATATTAATCATTATTCAGAAAATGGCTTAAAGATTGAACAACATCCAATGACGGCGTTTAGTCCAAGCAATTTCCAACATGAAGGGAAAATTAACCGCTCTTTTGCGAAAAAATGGTTGCCGATTGCCCAATTCCAAGAACGAAAATGTCATGAATTTGTTGTGCCGATGAGCGAAAATCAAGAGCCACTAACGGAAATTGAGCTTGATCGTTTTGTGAGTTTTGTTGAAAATCCAGTGAAATTCTTCTTTGAAAAGCAGCTTGGTGTGTATTTTAGAGATGAAGACGATCGCATTGAAGAAAGTGAAAACTTCACATTAAATGGCTTGGATCATTATCGCATTAGTAATGAGTTATTGCATTTAGAGGAAGCGCAATTTAACGATTATTTTGCCAAACAGCGAGTGAAAGGCATCATGCCACGCGGCGAGTTTGCGGAAGTATGTGCGCAATCCATTCGTGCTGATGTATTGGCTTTTAAAGAGAAAATTAAGGATTATTCTTCACCACACAGTGAGAGTGTCGATTTTGTGGTGGAAACGGCACAAGGCAATATTCGCTTGTTTGGCTATATGGAGCCATTATTTGGCGATGAAAATCAGATAATCGAATGGCGATTTGCAAAATATAAAGATCGTTATCGCATTCGTCCATGGCTTTATTATCTCATTCAACTGGCGATAAAAGAGAACGCTCTGCCACCACGCATTATCGCTAAAGATAAGGATTTAACATTAAAAACAATAGAAAAATCAACCGCACTTGAGAAACTGAAAATGTATGTAGAGGCTTATTTACAAAGCCAGCAACAAATTCAACTCATTCCAACGGAAAATATAGCGAAGTTTATTGAAAAAGATGAAAGTGCGGTCAATTTTGACAATGTTTTAACGAATATTGAATCTCTTGCGAAAGACGATAACTATAGTTATAGAAAAGCCGATCCTTATTGGGCGAGGGTATTGGGTCAAACAGAACAATTTAAATCGCAGGAAGGTATTTCGCAGTTGGTGAAACAAACCACATCTTGGTTTGGAGAAATGTTGTCTTAACGCAGATCTTCAGATCGAAAAGATCTTGGATTTTTGATAAGATGTTGCCTTAAGAATAATTTTGAAAAGGATCTAAAATGCGTTGTCCGTTTTGTTCAACTGAAGAAACTAAGGTGATTGACAGCCGTTTGGTTTCTGATGGGTATCAAGTGCGTCGTCGTCGGGAATGCGGGAATTGTCATGAACGCTTTACCACCTTTGAAACGGCCGAATTAGTGGTGCCAAAAATTATTAAAAATGATGGGTCACGAGAGCCGTTTAATGAAGATAAATTGCGTAGCGGTATTCAACATGCGTTAGAAAAACGCCCTGTAAGTTCGGATGATGTGGAAAAAGCCATCAGCCATATTATTATCCAATTACGTGCGACAGGTGAGCGCGAAGTGCCAAGTCATCTCGTGGGTAAATTAGCCATGAATGAGCTGAAAGAATTAGATAAAGTGGCGTATATCCGTTTTGCGTCCGTTTATTTGAGCTTTGATAATATCAATGAATTCACCAAAGAGATTGAAAGCTTAAAGGATTAATATGAGTGACACCTTTTCCCCTGATGACGTGAAATTTATGCAACTGGCTCTTGAGCTTGCGGCAAAAGGGCAGTACACCACTACACCTAATCCATCGGTGGGATGTGTGTTAGTTAAAAATGGTGAAATTGTCGGGAAAGGGTTTCATTTTAAAGCGGGTCAGCCTCATGCGGAACGAATGGCGTTAGCCGATGCCGGTGAGAAAGCGAAAGGCGCAACGGCTTATGTGACGCTTGAACCTTGTTCTCATTATGGCCGTACACCGCCTTGTGCATTAGGGTTAATTGAAGCCGGGATTAGCCGAGTGGTTGCCGCTATGGCAGATCCTAATCCGCAAGTGGCGGGTAAGGGCCTGAAAATGCTAGCTGATGTAGGCATACCAACTGCGGTTAATTTACTGAATGAACAAGCAGAAGCCTTAAATAAAGGTTTTCTCAAACGTATGCGAACCGGCAAGCCTTATGTGCAGCTAAAATTAGCCATGAGTTTAGATGGTCGCACAGCCATGGCGAGTGGTGAAAGCAAGTGGATCACAGGTGACGCAGCTCGCGCGGATGTACAAAAAATTCGAGCCAAATCGACCGCACTTTTATCAACTAGCGCTACCGTATTAGCTGATGATCCAAACTTGAACGTGCGTTGGAATCAATTCCCTGATGATTTAAAAGCGGAATATGCGGAAGATACTGTGCGTCAGCCTATTCGCATAATTTTAGATTCTAAAAATCGAGTTCAACCAAGCCATCAATTATTCCATACCCATTCGCCAGTTTGGCTTGTGGGTTCAATTCCACGAGATATGTCTGTATTCCCTGATTTCTGTGAGCAAATATTATTGCCAGAAAACTATGATTTTGATCTATTGATGACAGAATTAGGCAAGCGACAAGTGAATTCTGTTTGGGTTGAAGCGGGCGCCACTTTAGCAGGTAGCTTGATTGAACAACATGCTGTAGATGAATTAATCATTTATGTTGCCCCGAAACTCTTGGGAGATAACGCTCGAGGATTATGCCAACTCCCGCATTTGGAAAAACTTGCTGATGCCCCATTGTGGCAACTGCAAGAATGTGAAAGAATTGGGGATGATTTAAAACTTAGTTATTTACCTAACTTATTAATAAAAGAATAAAAAATGTTAAAAAAACTTTTCCACTCCGCCCTTTGGGGGCTTGCTGCGGCAGGTGTTATTTTATTTGCCGTTCCCAAGCTCAATAACAGCAGCCTTTTCTCTGCTGATGATATCGTTTCGTTCAATAGCGCCGTGAGAATTGCTTCTCCAGCCGTGGTGAATGTATACAACCGATCTTTTTCTTCTGCCAGCATTAATGATAGCGATCAATTACAGGTAAATAACTTAGGTTCTGGCGTGATTATGACGAAAGACGGTTATATTCTCACCAATAAACACGTTATTCAAAATGCTGATCAAATTGTGGTCGCTTTGCAAAACGGCAATATTTATGAAGCAAATTTAATTGGTTCGGATAATTTGACGGATCTTGCAGTATTAAAAATCAAAGCAAACAATCTTTCGACGATTCCACAAAATAAAGAACGCCAAGTACGAGTTGGGGATATTGCTCTGGCTATTGGTAACCCATATAACCTTGGTCAAAGTGTCTCACAAGGGATTATCAGTGCGGTAGGACGCAGTGCCGTAGGCGATTCTTTAGGTCGTCAAAACTTTATTCAAACCGATGCATCAATTAACCGTGGTAACTCTGGTGGTGCGTTGATTAACTCTGCAGGCGAATTAGTAGGGATCAGCACGTTAAGTATTGGTAAAACAGCCAATGAAATTGCTGAAGGGTTAAATTTTGCGATTCCAATTAGTATTGCTAATGATGTGTTATATAAAATTATTCGCGATGGTCGCGTGATTCGTGGTTATTTTGGGGTACAAAGTGAAATCACCGCTAACTCTAATGGTGGTATTGTGATTACAGGCGTGACCGCCAATAGCCCGGCAGCGAAAGCAGGCATCCAAGTGGGTGATGTGATTTTACGTTTAAATAAACAAGATAACTTATCTATTCGTGAAATGATGCAAATTATTAGTGATACTAAACCGAATACCGAAGTCATCATCACAATTTCTCGCTTAGGTAAAGTGATTGATCTCCCTGTAGTTATTGAAGAGTTACCATCTAACTAAGGATATATCGTGGAAGTTAAAACCAGTCACTTTTTTGCCTGTTTAGATCGTCTTCGCTTAATTCAGCGTTGGTCATTAATGCGGAATATCGAAAAGGAGAACTTGGCAGAGCATAGCCTGCAAGTTGCCTTTGTGGCACAAGCCTTAGCCATTATTAAAAATCAATTTTTTGGTGGGGAAGTGAATCCTGAGCGTATTGCGGTGATGGCAATGTATCATGATACTTCTGAAATTTTTACTGGTGATTTGCCAACCCCAATTAAGTATTTCAATTCTGAAATCACTCATGCTTATAAAGATATTGAAGCGGCTGCAGAATTGCATTTAATTAGTTTGCTCCCGACAGAATTACAAGACAGTTTCGCGCCATACTTAGATAGTGAGCAATTTAGCCCAGAAGAAAAGCATTTAGTAAAACAAGCGGATTTGATTTGTGCCTATATTAAAGCCCAATTTGAATTAGAGCATGGTAACCATGAATTTAAAACAGCGAAAAAACGCTTAGAAAATTTAATGGAACAATGGCACAGTCAAGAAATGGATTATTTTTTGCAGGTCTTTTTGCCAAGTTTTGGACGATCGATTGATGAGATTGCGTTGTAAGCGAAAATAAAAAGTGCGGTTAATTTTGACCGCACTTTTTGTTTCTGATATTACTTCAATGTCGCTAAAATGATCTGTTCAGGATCTACGTGTAACCACACATCTTGTCCCACTTTCCAACCATCTTTGCTATGAATACTCGCACAAAATTCAATTGAGCTGTCCTTTATTTGCAAAATCGCTTCTTCATTCTGCATAGAAAGAATCGTTGCTTGGAAAAGGTTATTTTTTTCTTCTAATGGGGTGGTGCTAATTTTCACCCATGGAGCTTTAAACATGACCATCACTTCTTTTTCAGTAATGAGTCTGAGACGCTCAGCGCTGCGCATTGTGATTGAAACATGTAATGGATGAGCTAAATCCTGAATGTTTACTGCAACAATGCAGCGGGAGTCCACAATATGTTGGCTTGCCACTTTACCGAAAAATTGATTGCGCGCGCTACTTTGTAAAGAGAATTTTGCTGTTGCTGAAAGGAGGCTGTTTAGCGGGATCGTCTCATCTTGCAGAATATGGAACGCGTGCTCTTGTGTTTGTTCGAGTAAATCATAAAGCTGCAGCAAACGCTCAGCATAGGTAGTTAATGAAGTACCCCCCCCATTTTTCCCACCAATATTACGTTCTAAAAGCGGTTTTGGGCTGATTTTATTCATCGCTTCAAGGTGATCCCAAGCGCTTTTATAGCTCACTTTAGCATTTTTGGCCGCTTGGTTGATTGAGCCACATTCTTTAATTTCTTTTAAGAGGCGAACACGTTTTGGATCAATAAATAATTCTTGATGAAGTTTGATCGTTAGTAAAATTTCAGTTTGTTTCATCATCTCCTCCTAGTACACAATTCTGTCTATTTTACTTGATCTTTAAGTTTTTCTGTATGCTTATTTAAAAATTCAAGTTATAATTCACTCGTAGTATATTTTTTTATATATAGTTTCATTTATATAGGAGATAAATAATGAAATTAACTAAATTTGCAACCGCACTTTTAATTGCGGGCATGGGCGTATCTTTTGCTGCATCAGCAAAAGTGACAGTGTTTGCAGCAGCTTCAATGACTGATGCGTTACAACAAATTGCGGATCAATACCAAACTGAAAAGCCAAATAATACCGTCGTTTTCTCTTTTGCTTCTTCTTCTACTCTTGCAAAACAAGTTGAAGAAGGTGCACCTGCAGACTTATTTATTTCAGCTAGCAACAAATGGATGAAATATTTATCAGATAAAAATCTCACCGTAAAAGAAACGGAAAAAGTATTAGCAGGCAATGAATTAGTATTAATTGCACCAGCTAAAAGTGCGGTTAATTCAGTGGATATTGCTAAAGGTGAATGGATTAAAGGCTTAAAAGACAGTTATTTGTCCGTGGGTGATCCTGCGCATGTTCCTGCAGGACAATATGCAGAAGAATCATTAACGAAATTGAATTTATGGGATCAAGTCAAAGATAAATTAGCGCGTGCGAAAGACGTGCGTGGTGCGTTAGCTTTAGTTGAACGCGCTGAAGCCCCTTATGGTATTGTGTATAGTACTGATGCAAAAGTGAGTAAAGACGTGAAAGCAGTAGGTGTATTCCCGAAAGACAGTTATAAACCGGTTGAATATCCAGTCGCGATTTTAAAAGATCATGACAATGCGGATACCCGTGATTTCCTTAACTACTTAGAATCGAGTGCAGCGAAAAAAATATTTGTTGAATATGGTTTCTCTGTGAAATAATGAGCTCAGACTTTATAAAGAAAGGACAGGAAACTGTCCTTTTTATTATCTCTAAAGAAATTTCGTCATATCGATATATACACAAGGAAATATTTTGCTCTCTTGGTTTCAATTAAGCCCGATGGAATGGGATGCGATTCACCTAAGCATGAGTGTCGCATTGAGTTCTATGCTTTGGAGTTTGCCTTTTGCGATTTTTATCGCTTGGCTGCTGGCTCGTAAGGAATTTTACGGTAAGTCGCTGATTACAGGGATTATTCATCTGCCTTTGGTGTTACCGCCGGTGGTAATCGGTTATTTATTATTAGTCGCCATGGGGCGTAACGGCTTTATCGGCAAGTATTTATATCAATGGTTTGGTGTCTCCTTTGGCTTTAGTTGGAAGGGAGCGGTATTAGCTTCTGCCGTAGTGGCATTTCCATTGGTTGTGCGGGCTATTCGTCTTTCCTTAGAAAGCATTGATTTTAAGTTAGAGCAAGCCGCACAAACACTTGGCGCTTCGCCTTGGCGAGTCTTTTTTACAATTACGTTGCCTCTTTCCCTACCTGGCGTATTGGCGGGTTTAGTATTAGGTTTTGCTCGCTCTTTAGGGGAATTTGGTGCAACCATTACTTTCGTATCTAATATTGCGGGGGAAACTCAAACCATTCCTTTAGCGATGTATTCATTTATCCAAACACCGGGCGCAGAAGCACAAACTGCACGACTTTGCTTGTTTGCGGTGATCCTTTCATTAATTTCTTTATTGCTTTCCGAAACCTTAAGTAAACTGATGCAGAAAAAATTGGGGCAAGGCGATGCTACACATTAATGTACAACAACAATTAGGCCGCCTGACCTTACGTGCGGATCTGCAATTGCCAATTCAAGGTGTGACGGCTATTTTCGGTTTGTCGGGTTCGGGGAAAACCTCATTGATTAATTTAGTGAGTGGCTTAACTCATCCTGATCAAGGATTTATTCGTTTAAATGGCCGCACTTTGGTGGATGTGGAGAACGGTGAGAATCTCCCCGTGCATCAGCGCAAAATCGGTTATGTATTCCAAGATGCGCGTTTATTCCCGCATTACAATGTCAAAGGCAATTTACGTTATGGCATGAAGAATGTCAGCCATGAAGATTTTGACTATATCGTTCAGCTACTTGGTATTGAACCGTTGCTCAAACGCTATCCGCTTACTTTATCGGGAGGCGAAAAACAACGTGTGGCGATTGGGCGAGCCTTATTAACGGATCCGGATATTTTATTAATGGATGAACCGCTTTCTGCTTTAGATGTGCCTCGCAAACGTGAGCTTATGCAATATCTGGAAAGTCTATCCAAAGAAATTAATGTGCCGATTTTATATGTGACGCACAGTTTGGACGAATTATTACGTTTGGCCGATCGCGTGGTGCTGATGGAAAACGGTAAAGTGAAAGCCTATGACACCTTAGAAAATATCTGGAACAGTCCGTTATTTGCCCCTTGGAAAGGCGAATCAGAGCAGAGTAGTGTGTTGGCGTTGCCTGTCTATTTACATAATCCAACCTATAAAATGACCGCACTTTCTTTGGGCGAACAACAGCTTTGGATAAACGAAGTGCATCATCAAGCGAATGAAAAAGTGCGCGTCTGTATTTATAGTTCCGATGTATCACTCACTCTCAGCAAGCCTGAGCAAACGAGTATTCGTAATATCTTACGTGGGCAAATTGTACAAATCGTTCCGCAAGAGAATCGCATTGATATTGCGGTGTTGGTGGAAGGACATAAAGTTTGGGCAAGTATCAGTAAATGGGCGTTTAATGAATTGCATTTCGCTCAAGGCATGGATGTTTATGTGCAAATAAAAGCGATTTCAGTCGTATAAAGTAAAAGTGCGGTCAATTTCAAAACAGTTTTAAAATTGACCGCACTTTTTGTTTAGGCTTACTTACCTAAGTTATCAAAGAATTTCTTCACACCGTCTAAAAAGCTTGAAGATTTCGGACTATGCGATTTTTGTCCTTTCAAACTTTCTTCCAGTTTTTCTAATAATTCTTTTTGTTCTTTATTTAAGTTCACCGGTGTTTCAATCACTACGCGACAAATAAGATCGCCTTCGTAGCCGCTACGAGTAGAGCTCACCCCTTTACCACGCATACGGAAGAGTTTGCCTGTTTGGGTTTCAGCAGGGATTTTGAGTTTTACTTTACCGTCTAAGGTCGGAACTTCAATCTCACCACCTAACGCAGCCATTGAGAAACTGATTGGCACTTCGCAGTAGAGGTTATTGCCATCACGTTCAAAGATATGGTGTTCTTTAACGTGAATAACCACATATAAATCACCTGCTGGTGCACCATTTTCGCCAGCTGCACCTTCACCGCTTAAGCGTAATTGGTTGCCGGTATCCACACCTGCTGGGATTTTAACGGAAAGGTTTTTCTTCTTGTGAACACGACCTTCGCCATGACAGGTTTTACATGGTTTTTCAATTTTCTTACCCGAGCCATGACAAGTTGGACAAACCGCTTCAGTCACAAAGAAACCTTGTTGGCGACGAATACGACCAGAACCATGACAGCTTGGACATGTTTCAACTTTTGAGCCTTTTTCTGCGCCGGTACCATCACAGCTATCACAGTGTGCAAGCGTATTGATTTGGATATCTTTGGTTGTACCTTTTACGGCTTCTTCTAACGTAATTTGGATGTCATAACGTAAATCTTCACCACGTACTACACGCTGACGACTGCGTCCGCCACCGCCGAAGATATCGCCGAACATATCACCAAAAATATCACCGAAATCAGCACCGCTGAATCCGCCACCGAAGCCACTGCCTCCCATGCCACCTTGTTCAAAGGCTGCATGGCCGTATTGATCGTAAGCGGCACGTTTCTCTTTATCACCTAGGATTTCATAGGCTTCTTGGATTTCTTTAAATTTTTCTTCTTTGGCTTTATCACCTTTGGTTCTATCGGGGTGATATTGCATGGCGAGTTTTTTGTAAGCACGTTTAATTGCTTTTTCATCTGCGCCACGTTCAACACCAAGAACGTCGTAATAATCTTTCTTTGCCATAATGTTTTCGTTTTCCGTTTAAAAATATAAATTTAAAAAATTTTATTTTGTTATTGTGTGGTACTGCATAACAACATACCTAAGAATAAAAATAATGTCGAAGTCAGAAATATCAAGGGTAAATTCGTTAATTTATAACTTATTTAGCCGCTGCAAATGCTTGCTCTAAGTCAGCTAAAATATCTTGAATATTTTCAATACCGCAAGAAAGGCGAATAAGTCCAGCAGAAATCCCCGCTTGTTCTAATTCAGCTTCACTTAATTGGCGGTGTGTTGAAGTCGCTGGATGTAACGCACAAGTACGAATATCCGCTACATGTACTTCACGTGAGGTCATTTGTAACGCGTTTAACCATTTTGCCGCGGTTTCTTTGCCACCTTTAATCTCAAAGGAAATGACACCACACAAACCATTCGGTAAGTATTTTTGTTTGAGGGCATAATCTGGCGAACTTGGTAAGCCAGGGTAATTCACTTTAACAACTTGCGGATGTTTTTCTAGAAACTCGGCTACAGCCTGTGCATTTTCATAATGACGTTGCATGCGAAGCGCAAGGGTTTCCATACCTACATTCAATAAGAAACTATTTTGAGGAGCTGGTGTAGCACCTAAATCACGCATTAATTGCACGCGTGCTTTGACAATATAAGCCGCAGGGCCGAAGGTTTCTGTGTAAACCAAACCATGATAAGTTTGATCTGGCGTGCTTAATTGCGGATATTTGCCGTTATTCCAATTAAAGTTACCACCATCAGTAATTGAGCCACCTAAGGCAATAGCATGACCATCTAAATATTTAGATGTGCTGTGAATGACCACGTTTGCCCCAAATTCGATTGGACGACAAAAATAGGGAGTAGCAAAGGTATTATCAACTAATAATGGTGCCTCTGCAGCTTTCGCTAAGGCGACAAATTTTTCAATATCCAACACGCGTAAAGCAGGGTTTGCAATGGTTTCAGCAAAAACAGCTTTTGTATTTGGACGAATCGCTTTTTTGAGTTCTTCAAGCGGTAAATCTTGATCCACAAAAGTCACTTCGATACCCATTTTTTTGAATGTATGGGCAAACAAATTGTAAGTACCGCCATACACATAAGAAGAGGAAATAAAATGATCGCCTGCTTCTAAAATATTCAACATCGCATAGAAAACCGCAGATTGACCAGAAGCTGTACACATTGTTGCTACACCACCTTCAAGTGCCGTGATTTTTTCTTCAGCAGCATTTGTTGTTGGGTTTGCTAGGCGAGTATAGAAATAACCGGCTGCTTGTAAATCAAATAACTTGCCAATTTCTTCTGCAGAATCGTAAGTATAAGTGGTGCTTTGTACGATTGGTTGAACACGTGGCTCTCCATTTTTGGGGCTATAACCGGCATGGAGACATTTTGTTTCGAATTTCATTATTTTTTCCTTTAGTTGTGTTTGTCTTAGGACAATGCGCGTTTATTTTATACAAAGTTTCGCGCACTTTTTAATTTTATTACTTTTGCTTCTTTAGGTTATGTGTATTACGAGTGTTTTTTATAGGATACCTAATTTGTTTTGCTACGCTAAATTCCATT
>OJUA01000109.1_pt1 | contig 27218 bp, 17 predicted proteins | sample 1599821 | NCBI WGS metagenome assembly OJUA01 (sample SAMN04436921, study PRJEB24849) | human gut metagenome | biome: human gut; feature: NICU; material: stool | host: Homo sapiens | place: USA: Saint Louis, MO | collected 2012-05-14
TTCAATATACCTAAAATAATTCCACCAATAAAGCTTGGCACTGTCCACTGAGTGCGTTTTAGGAATAAATACAGGAACATGACACAAGCGGCTAATGAGAAAGCGATGAATAATGTGGTTGGGAATGCTCCCCCGCTTTTGGCTACTTGTTTGAATAAGATATCAATGGTGCCATAACCAAACCAAACACCGATTAAGCCTAAAATACCTTTAAAAGTGACCGCACTTTGCTCATTCGATTTATTCAAGATACAGAATAAACCAATGAATGCCAAAATAATGCCAACAACTTTTGGCTGACTTAATGTTTCATGGAAGATAATAAAAGAGGCAACAATCGGTAGAAATAACGATAAGCGTTGTGCAGCATCTGAACGAACGATACCCGCAAATTCAACTGCTTTAGACATAATGATAAATACGGTTGGTAATAAAATACCTAACGCCAGGAAAATAGGTGTGCTATCACTTTGTGCTAGATATTCGGTAAATTCTAATCCTTTGAAATCAGGTTTGAGTAAGAAATAGCTTAATGAAATGGCGACAATATAGTTAAACGCAATTGCTTGTTCAATAATGATATTTTTCTTGCGAGCAACTTTGAGTAACACCGATACGGCAACACTACATAGAATGGCTAAAATAAGGTTGTGCATAATTTGTCCTAAATTCTCATAAAAATAATAATGAAAAAGCGGTCAATTGCTTTGACCGCTTTAAAAAACTACTCTGTTGCGCCAAAGCCACGCAAACCAACCACATGAACTTGTTCTTGGTTGCCGGCGATTTTACGCACCAGTTTATAGGTTGTCCCTTTTTCAGGGCTGATATTCTCTGGCGCTGCGATAAGTAATTGCATATCCAAACGTTCGCAAAGTTCGAACAAGGTGGAAATAGATTTACCATCCAAACGAGCAGCTTCATCCAAGAATAGTAAACGACATGGTACGATGTCTTTACCGCGAATACGGCGGCTTTCCTCTTCCCAGCTTTGTACAACCATTAATAAGATTGACATACCGGTACCGATCGCTTCACCTGTCGATAATGCGCCACTTTCAGCACGTAACCAGCCATCAGCACCACGGAAGACTTCAACTTCTAACTCGAGGTAATTACGGTAATCTAATAATTCTTCACCGATAGTTTGTGCTGTGCGTTGGCCCATATCAATATGCGGGTTAATGCGTTGATAAAGTTTCGCAATAGCTTCAGAGAAGGTAATACGGTTATCACTGAATAAATCTTGATATTCTTCCTGTTTACCTGACAGCGCATCAAGCAACATCGCATGTGTATCACGAATATTGACCACTAAACGTACCGATTTCACCTGACCAAAGGCAATATTTTGTAAACCTTGGTTCAACATGCGAATACGATTTTGTTCACGTTGAATGGTTTTACGCATAATATTCGCCACACTTTCAGAACTGATCGCCAATTTTTTCTCACGGCCAGTCAATTCTTCTGTTAAGCGATTAAGCTCAATTTCCATTTGCTCAATTGCATCAATCGGATCATCAGTTTTAATAATATCCTGACGAATACGTTCACGAAGATGTTGATATACAGCGATGAAGAATCGGACTTTATTTTCTGGTTTACGGCTGTCTTCAGAAATACGCAATGCATCGCGGAGATATTCATTATCTGCCACCGCAGTACGTAACGCACCTAATGCTTTATCCGACATTGAACGTAGTTCATCAGCAGATAAATAAGCTAATTCACGACGATTGAGTCGTTTTTCCACATCAGAATTGCGAGATAAACGCAGAACCACACACCAGCTGACTTTCGCAGCTACAACCAATTCACGTTGAGTTTTGTAATCACGTTCTGCTTTACGAATGCGTTTATTTAAGTTCTCCGCTTCGCTTTCAATGAGTGTTAATTGTTTTTCGACATAAGAACGACGTTGACGACTGGTTGAAAGTTGTTCATACAACTCATCACGGCGATTTCTTGCACGTTCCTCTGCCCCTTCATCAGCACGCACGCCCAATTCACCAATCTCAGCAATTAATTCTTTCAACAATTGATTTTTACTGTCGTAAGAACTTTGCAATTGAATAAATACTTGATTGTATTGTGCAAATTGGCTTTGTTTTTGACGTAATTGTTCACGTTGAGCATCGCGTTGAGCCTGTAATTGCTCCAAACGTTGACGAAGTTGCTCATTAAGCTCTGATGTTTCTGCTTGTCCAGCATCTTCATAACTGAAGTGATTTTTACGTTGCACCACATCCGCTAAAGCAAATACACGTTGTTGTACTTGTTTTTGGCGTTCAATCGCTTGGGTTAAATCAGCTTTTAAGCGCTCATAGTTTTCTGGGTCACTTTGTAAGGTATTTGCAATCGGCTCTAATTGTGACAACGCAACGCCATGTTGACGAATAAAGCTTTCATCTTGCTCTGCGATGTCTAATTGTTCGCGGCACTCTTCAATGCGATCAAGTAATTCTTCATCAGCAAGCAAGTTAAGCTGTGGCATTAACTTGTTCAACAATTGCATTTTTTCTTTGGCATTATCCAATTTAATGCGAATTTGTTGTTCTGTGCTTGAGAATTGATTGAGCTCACGATCAATTTCATTACGCTCTTGATTGATTTCCGCCATCATCTCTTCAGGATTTGGTTGGAACGCAAGGGCTAGATGTAAGCCAACAAATTGACTAAAGTGTTCGTGTAAACGTTGACATTTTTGAACATCAAAGGCGATTTGTGCGTATTCTTCCGCAATTTCATCACGTTTAGCTTGTAATTCTTCTAAATGTTTTTCACGTGCAGCACGGCCGAATAATGGAATTTGCGGGAATTTTGAATAACGCAATTCACGATCAGACACTTGCACCACAACGCCCATTTCAAGTTCTTGGGCTGAAAGTACGCTGTCATCAAAGGCATTTGGGTCACCTTCGATTAAATATAAATCATCTGGACAATCTTCTAAATTAGCTAATTGTTCGCGTACCGTGTTGAGATCACGCACAACAATAGCATGACGGGCAGGACCATAAAGTGCCGAGAAATAAGGTGCATCTTCAATTGGTACATCATCATATAATTCAGAAAGCAATACCCCACCAAAACGTTCTGCAAGCACGTTCAGACGAGCATCTTCAGAACCATCTGGTTGGCTTAAACGAGAGATTTGCTCGTCTAATTGTTGACGTTGTTTTTCTAAATTGTCACGTTGAATAGTCAGTTCACGTTCTTTTACCAATTGTGATTGCATAAAATGCATTACATCTTGGCTATGCTCGAAGGTTTCACCACTTTGCTCTTGTAAGCGTTCTAAAGCGGCTTGAGCAGTTAACCAAGCAGGTGCTTTACGAGCATTTTCTTCGTAAAGTGCGGTCAAACTTTCACGTTTTTGACGCAAGGTTGAACGGTTTTCTACTTGCTCAGCAAGTTCTTCATTTAAACTTTCAATGAGTTCTTCTTGTTCAGCGTGGTATGCTTCGAGTTCATCAGCGGTTTCTAAAGATAAATCAGCACGTTGATTAAAATCAGCCAATAATTTAACCGCACTTTGTTGTTGAGCATAGCGCTGCTCTAACTCATGTAATTTCGCGCGTAATTGTGGGGTTTGTTGTGCTTGAATTTTTTGTGTTGGATATTCACGCAATAATTCTTTAGCGCTTTCCCAAGCACTTGAACGTGGCATATCGCCAGCAATTTTGCACACCAACTGATAGGCTTTATCAAATTGTGATTTAGCCGCTTCAGAAATTGACATCTTATGCTCTAACTCAAGCACTTGCTCGGTAAGACTTTCTGCATGGGCCGCAAATTCCGCATGGTAATCTTCCGCATTTTTCACGCTTAAATCCGCTAAACCACATAAGGTTTTCGCTTTTTCAAGCGCAGCAATCGCTTGTTGATATTGCAATGCACGGGTTTGTTGAGCATCTAATGCTTGTTGATAATCCGCAAGTTGCGCACGTACTTGGTCAATTTCAAGTTCCGTTTGCTCAAATTGTGCTTGGCTTTCTTCAAGCTGTTCGGTTGCAGTTTCTACAACCATTTTTTGTTCTTCTAATTTTTCTGTAAGCTCAGCCACATCTTCTTGGTAACGCGATACCTTTTCTTGATGACGTAATGCATTTAATACCAAGTTTAAGTGGTCAGCCGCACTTTGGTGATCTACTTCTAAAGTACGTTCATTTTCTGCCAACTCTGCAGCTTCACGGCTTAAGTCAATTAAGCGATGTTGTGATAATTCTTGCTCAGCTTTTGCTTTATACCAATCACGGCGGAAACCTAGAGCGGCTTCGATATTGCCGCGGCGTTCATTGGCATTACGCATATAATCTGATGCCACATAATTCGTGGTTTCGGTGATTAAATGTTTGAATAAATCACGGTCAGATTGGGTAACTTTAATTGCTTCAAGGGTCATACGGTTTTCACGTAACGCACTTTCCATATCTTGGAAGGCTTTACGCACACCAAGATTTTCTGGCAATAAGTAATCACGTAAAGAACGGGTAATGGCGCTGGAAATACCACCGTATAAAGAAGCTTCGATTAATTTATAGAATTTGCTACGGTCTGAGGCACTACGTAAGCGTTTTGGAATAATACCCAAATCAAACATCATACCGTGATAATCGGTGATGGAATGATATTGCTTGAATTGCGCACCAAGATTTTCAATTTTGTCTTTTAATTCATTTAAATTGAGTACGCGCGCTTGACGTTCACCGACAGCTTCGGTGAAAAGTGCGGTCGGATTTAAGGATAATTCTACCCCTTGAATCGAGAAGGTTTTTAAATCCACTTTCTTATCACGACCCGCAATTTGTTGCAGACGCACCCCCACGAGAATTCGTTGGTGACGAGAATTGATGGTATCCAATACCGCATAACACACACCTGGACGCAATTTACCGTGTAACCCTTTATCACGCGAACCGCCTGTCGAGCCGGCTTCTGTGGTATTACGGAAATGTAATAAGGTTAAGTCTGGAATCAATGCTGTCACAAAACCAGCCATGGTTGTGGATTTACCAGCACCGTTACCACCGGAAAGTGTAGTTACTAATTCATCTAAATCAAAAGTACGGGCAAAGAAACCATTCCAGTTAATTAAGGTCAGTGAACGGAATTTACCTCGTTCTACCCCATTATGTTGGTTTAATACAGGAGCAATAAATTCTTCTTCAACCTGTTCGGTTGATTGCTCAGGCTCGTCTTGATAGATTTCGTTTTCAAGTTCTAATACATCAGACATTACTCTTGTTCTCCTGCATCATCAAATTCTTCATCAATTTCAACCGCACTTTCTTCATCATCGATATCATCAGCATGACTTGCCGCTTTTGCTTGTTTTTCCAATTCGAGAGATTGCGGTGTTGCCGCTTCCCCATCACGAATTAAGCGTGCTTGTGCTTCTAACGGGTCATCCCCGGAACGCACTTCAGCCCCAAAACGGAAAACTGATTCTGAAATCGTAAATTTACCGCTATGTTGTTCACCCACGGTATGAATCATACCTAAACGGCGTAAACGACCGATCGCCGCACGGACTTTTTCTGCTAGTTTTTGTTTATCCAAATCCGAACCGCTGGAACGTTGATTGACGGCTTTCAATAATTTACCTTCGTCCGCTAAATTCAGTAATTCATCATAAACTTCTTGTGTACTAAAGATGCCTTGCTGTGCCAAACGTTCTGGGCTTAAATACAAATAGCAAAGTACTTTTCCTACCAACATCTCTAATTCAGAAAGCACTGAACGGGCAATTAACGTCGTCGCTTTCGGACGTAAATAGAAAAAGCCTTCAGGAGCACGAATCAATTCCACATTGTAACGACGATAAAAACCATCCAACTCATTTTGGAAATCCATCAAAAAAGCATGATTATCTAATTGATCTGTGCTGATATGGCGACCTGAACGCAATAAGCTGTCCACTGTCGGGAAAATAGGATTTGCAATGGCATTTGCCAATTTCGGGGAAATTACATCTTGAATATCTGTCATGGTTAATTTCTCATTTTATGAATTCGTTTTTGGGTAAGCCACGAAATTAATATTTATCAATCACATGCGCTTGTACTTCTGCGCCGTAATCGTTAATTTCCTGCCATTGCGGATAAAGACCGGCTAAATCATCATTTGCCATACCTAAACGCACTGCTTGATCCACAATAATACGAGCCACATCAAAATGACGGGAAAGTGGATAAGCCTCTAATTGTTCTTTTAAGACCAAACTTAAATCGATTGGACGATTATTTTCACGATATTGAATTAGCAAGCCTTGCATATGTTCAACGATTTGATCATGTAAATCAGCCAAAGACTCATATTGCAATTCTTCTGGTAATTCACCCAATGCATCATCTTCACGCAATACCATTTCTTCATCTCGAAGATCGACCAAACGTTCTGCTTGAGCTGTCCACAAGAACCAAGGATGATCGAAATAACTGTGGATAGAATTACGCAAACGTTGTGAGAATACGCGGTTTTTATCCATATCAATGGCGGTACGGATAAATTTATGCACGTGACGGTCATAACCAATCCATAAATCAATGGCTTGTTGTCCCCAGCTAATAATGCGGTCAAGCTTAGATTGTAAATCGGTAATTAATTGTTCAATAAAATAGAGCTCATCATGGCCAATTACACAATCTTGAATACGTAATAATTGAGCCTGCAACTTATCACCTGCGGCATTTAAGGTATCTTGTAACTCACGTAAATTGCCCGAGGTTTCATCTAATAAACGTTCACAGCTAGAAATTGCCGCCTGCCAATCTTTTGTAAGCAAATTGGCAATTTCTTCCTTAATGCTTTGCTGATTTTCATCCATCACACGTTGTGATAAATCGATACTATCGAAAATCTCTGCTACAGAATATTTTAATGGTGCAAATACATTACGACGCCAAAAGTGCTCATTCTCCCCTTTTGTTGCACCCTCTTCCGCGGCATCGGATGCACGCTGAATTTCATCAGCCACAATAGAAAGCTGTACAGAAAGACGCAATGCAGAAAATTCACGCTGACGAATATAATAATCTGATACGCCAACACCCAGTGGGGTGAGACGATAAATGGAAAGCCCTTCAGTAAATTCACTGCTGAAACGATTGAGAAAACGCTGCTTCACCAATTCATTAATAGCATTATTGGCACGGGTAGCAATCGCATCCGTTGATTGGTCAAAGGCACTGGCTGTGTGGCGGAAAATATCCACTAAATCGGCTTCTAGCATCTCACCGTCTAAACGTTCGTTGTTATAGATGGCAATAGCCAGTAAAAACACCAAACGCTCCGTCGGCAGATTTAACGAAAATTCCCGCTCTTTCGCCCATGAGACGAGTTCAGGAATGGTTTGTGAGGTTTCGATCATTCGGTTACAAAAGCTTAAAATTGAACAAAAAATTTCTGAGATTATACAGGATTTTTTATCGTTCTTGAAATCTTCTTGCAAATTGAACGAACTTTTTATCTTTCAAGATCATATGTGGATAATCTGCGATATAAACAGATTATAAATAGACGTTATCTTCAAAACAAAGAGCCACAAATTGTGGCTCTTTTTATCTTCTCAAAACAATCAAAAATTTGACCGCACTTATTACAATAGATATCGCCAAACGAATGCGCTGACTAAAATAATCAGCATGATAATAATTTGTATTAAACGTTTTTTGGTTAATTTTTCTGCTGCCATACCTATTTACTCGTAGATAACTTCTTTAATTTACTATTTAGTGGTAGAATAATTGCGTTAGATCAATTTTACACTATATTTATCGATTTGAGGAACTAATGAATAATTTCGTTTCAGAAACTAAATCAGGGCGCAGAGTTCAATCTGGTGGTTGTGCGATTCATTGCCAGGATTGTAGCATTAGTCAACTTTGTATTCCTTTCACATTAAACGAACATGAGCTCGATCAGCTTGATAATATTATTGAGCGTAAAAAGCCTATACAAAAATCTCAAGTCCTTTTTAAAGCGGGTGATACGCTTAATTCTATTTATGCGATTCGTTCCGGCACCATTAAAACTTATACTATTAGTGAAACGGGCGAAGAGCAAATTACCTCTTTTCATTTACCAGGCGATTTAGTCGGTTTCGACGCAATTACGAATATGCAACACCCTAGTTTTGCACAAGCATTGGAAACCGCTATGGTATGTGAAATTCCGTTTGATATCTTAGATGATTTATCTGGAAAAATGCCGAAGCTTCGTCAGCAAATTATGCGTTTAATGAGTAGTGAAATCAAAAGCGATCAAGAAATGATTTTATTACTGTCTAAAATGAATGCTGAAGAACGTTTAGCCGCATTCATCCATAACCTATCTAAACGCTATTCTGCTCGTGGTTTCTCTGCGAAAGAATTCCGTTTAACCATGACTCGTAGCGATATTGGTAATTACCTCGGCCTAACTGTTGAGACTATCAGTCGTTTACTCGGTCGTTTCCAAAAACTCGGTGTACTCTCTGTTCAAGGTAAATACATTACTATTAATGATATTAATGCCTTGATTGATTTAACTGGTGTACATAAAACCAAAATCCAATTAGCAGAATAATTTAAAAGCGTGAGTTTTCACGCTTTTTTAACATTTGAAACAAAAAAACTTGCACGAGATCACTTTTTTGATAATCGGTTCTTGTCATCGTTTAAAATCTTTTCTATCCTATTGATATCTCATATCTTGGAGGCTTTATGAAATTTAACAATATTCTTGTTGTACTTAACCCTGATAACGAAAAACAATATGCGCTTGCTCGTGCAGTTCGTCTTGTTAAAGAACAACAAAATGAAACAAAAGTAAAAATCACTACTCTGTTGAGTGTCTATGACTTATCTTATGAAATGTCTGCGCTTCTTTCTTCGGAAGAACGTAGTCAAATGCATAAAACAGCCATTGAGCAACAACGTCAAGCCGTCCAATTTTATTTAGATAAATATGCGGATCCGGAAATTGAATTCGAATCTCACATTGTGTGGAGCAGTAATGAAGCAGATGCAATTCGTGAAGAAGTCGAAAAAAATCAATACGACCTCGTGGTAAAATACACTAAAGATGAAGAAAGTTTTACTTCATTGATTTTCACACCAGTAGATTGGCAATTACTACGTAAATGTCCAATTCCAGTATTAATGGTGCGTGATGGTGACTGGAAACATCAACGCCGCATTTTAATCGCAGTGAATGTATCGGGTGAACAAGAATATCAAGATGAATTCAACCAAGAATTAGTTTCAACAGGCATGAATTTAGCGGAAAACTTAAACCGTGGTAATGTACATTTAGTGGCAGCCTACCCTGTTGCGCCAATTAATATGGCAATTGATTTACCTGAATTTAATACTTCAGGTTATGAAAATGGCATTCGCGGCCAGCACCTCATCAATATGAAAGCCTTACGTCAAAAATTTGGTATTGATGAAGATCATACCCATGTACGTGAAGGTTTCCCTGAAGAGGTGATTCCTGAGGTGGCAAAAGAAATTGAAGCTGAATTAGTGATTTTAGGTACAGTGGGAAGAACCGGTTTATCTGCAGCGTTATTAGGTAATACAGCTGAACATGTGATTAGTAAATTAAGCTGCAACCTATTAGCTATTAAACCTTCTAAAAAATAAGCCAATTTAGCCTTTAATTTAAAATTAAGTGCGGTCAAAAAAACAATCGTTTTAATGACCGCACTTTTTTGTTAAAAAAATGTGAAGTTTCTCACAAAATCAACTTTTTCTATTCGTCTCATTATTTCTTTTTCGCTATACTCATCCGCCCTATCGAAGACTTTTTATAAATTGATTTATTAATTAAAAAGGAAAGACAATGAAAAAAACATTAATTGCAGCACTACTTGGTTTCTCTGCGCTCGCGCAAGCTCATGAAGTTTGGGTTGCAACACCAGCACAAATTGCTTCCAATTCCGTTTTAAAAGCTGATTTAGCTTATGGTGACTACCCTTACGTTGAAAAAATTCCTGAAAAACGTCTTGCTATTTTTCCACCGATGGAACTCATCAATCAAGATGGTGAAATGCAAACATTAGTACAAAAAGGTGAAAACTACCAATATCAATCAGAAAAACCGTTAAAAGACGGTTCATATTGGGTAACGGCGACTTATAAACCAACTTTCTGGTCACAAAATAATGAAGGTTGGAAAATGTATAACTTACAAGGCACACCAAATGCATTCTATTGCGAACAAACTCAAATGTTTGGTAAAGCCTTTACTGTGGTTGGTAAGAAACCGTTGAATGCGGATATGGCGATGACACGCATCGGTTTACCACTTGAAATTGTGCCACTCAAAGATCCAAAAACAATTAAAGCGGGCGAAGCTTTCCCTCTTCAAATTTTCTATAAAGACCAACCGCTTGCGGGTGAAACAATTATCGCAACGTCTGATACGTTTGTTGTGAAAGATATGGAAGCGGCAACATCTCACCGTGAACCACAAGCGTTCTCAGGTAAAACAGACAGTGAAGGTAAAGTTAACTTTATCCCATTGATTGAAGGTGTTTGGAAACTTAAAGTGATTCACAAAGAACCATTTGAAGACCAAAAGGTGTGTCAACAATCAGCAAATTACGCAACGTTAATTCTACCTGTTGGTAAAGCGCGTGCTAAACTGCCACCAAAACCAGAACATCATCACCATTAATCATAAAAAAAGTGCGGTCAAATTTAACCGCACTTTTTAATATGTTCTTAATGCTGGAGGTTGATAATGTTCAATAAAGCTTTCGATTTCTTGAAGATCATTCGAGAATAAAATTTTCTCAAAATCACCTTGAGTAAAAAAGCCTTCTTTCACCATATGGTTAAAAAAGGATTTTAATGAATTGAAATACCCCTTTTCATTAAATAGAATACAAGGATTATTATTTTTCCCTATTCGAGCCCAAGAAATCACTTCAGCAATCTCTTCTAAAGTGCCTGGTCCACCAGGCAAAGCAATATAAGCATCGCCAAGCTCAACCATTTTATTTTTTCGCTCAGACATGCTTTCAACAACCACGGTCTTGGTTAAATTAGGATGTGAAACTTCTCTGTCTTGTAAAAATTGAGGAATAATGCCAATTACTTTGCCTTGATGAGCAAGTACAGTATCTGCAACCACGCCCATTAATCCCAATTTTCCGCCACCATAGACTAAAGTATGTTGACCATCAGCAATCCATTTTCCTAATTTTTTTGCGGCAGCCTGATGGGCAGAATCATTACCTAAACTGGCACCGCAATAAACCGTGATGTTCATCCTACTTTTTCCGTTCTACCCATTTTCCATCAATATAATCCACAATCCATTTTGTGGCTTTGCCATTCTTTTCAGAAGTCACGTATTGATGTTTTTCTTTACGGCTAAAGCGGATAATGGCTTCATTACCCTCAGGGTCTTTTTGTGGCGCATCGGCTAAATAACGTAATTTTTCTGGTAAACGATCACGATAAAGCGCTAATTCAGCCACTTTTGCCGGTCGAGTTTCACGTGATTTCGGGAAGTTATGTGCTGACATGAACACACCACTTGCACCATCTCGTAATACAAAATATGCATCAGATTTTTCACATTTCAATTCAGGGAAATGAACTGGCTCTTCTTTTGGTGGTGCAACCTCGCCGTTTTTCAAAATCTTACGGGTGTTATCACAATTGGTACAGCCCATATATTTCCCAAAACGACCGAGTTTCAAGTGCATATCTGCACCGCATTTATCACATTCTACAATCGGACCATCATAGCCTTTAATTTTGAATTGGCCTTGTTCAACCAAATAACCATCACAATTAGGATTGTTACCACAAATATGTAATTTACGATGTGGGTCAATGATATAGCTATCCATCGCCGTGCCACATTTCGGACAACGTTTACGATCCATTAAGGCTTTGGTCTCAGAAGCCTCATCCAATACATTGAGTAATTCTGCTTCTAGAATGAGATTAATCGTCGTTTTACAACGCTCTTTCGGTGGTAACGCATAACCAGAACAACCAAGGAATACACCGGTACTTGCTGTGCGAATCGCCATTTTACGGCCACAAGTTGGGCAATCAATATCTGTGAGTACAAGGCTATTTGGCTTCATTCCACCTTCTAACTCGTCTAATTCAGCCTTAGAAAGTTGGGTAGAAAAATCTTTGAAGAATTGATTTAACTCCTCTTTCCAATTTTTCTCACCAGATGCAATTTGGTCTAGTACGTTTTCCATGTTGGCAGTGAAATCGTAGCTCATCAAATCAGTAAAAGATTGATTTAAGCGATCAGTAACGATTTCGCCCATTTTCTCGGCATAGAAACGGCGATTTTCAATGCGCACATAACCACGTTCTTGAATAGTCGAAATAATTGCCGCATAAGTCGAAGGTCGACCAATACCGCGTTTCTCCAATTCTTTAACCAATGCTGCTTCAGTAAAACGAGCGGGCGGTTTAGTGAAGTGTTGGCTTGGCGAAACTATTTTTAGTGCTAATGTTTCGTTTAAACTCACAGCCGGTAAAATTTGGTCTTCAGGATTCTTACCTAATTGTGGCAAGACTTTTGTCCAACCATCAAAACGTAAAATACGGCCTTTGGCTTTTAATTCATAATCACCAGCCATGACAGTAACCGTTGTACTGTCATATTGTGCAGCTGGCATTTGGCAAGCCACAAATTGACGCCAGATTAAATCATACAAACGTACCGCATCTTTATCCATGCCACTTAAATGATCCGCAAGTATTTTTACATCAGAAGGACGAATCGCTTCGTGCGCTTCTTGTGCGTTTTCTTTGCTCGAATAGAAATTCGGTTTAGCGGGTAAATAATCTTTGCCAAAATGGCTTTCAATATAAGAGCGAGCCATATTTAATGCATCTTGGCTCAAGTTGGTAGAGTCCGTACGCATATAAGTGATATAACCAGCTTCGTATAAACGTTGCGCCAACATCATAGTTTTCTTCACCCCAAAACCTAAACGCGTGCTTGCAGTTTGTTGTAAGGTTGAAGTAATAAATGGGGCTCTTGGTTTAGAACCTGTTGGTTTTGTTTCTAAATCTGTGACAACGTAATGTGATTTATTTAAGAAATCAACCGCACTTTGTGCTTCTTTTTCATTTTTCGGCTCAAATTTCTTGCCTTTATATTGCACCACATCCAAACGTAAGTCTTCTTTCTTGCTCGTTTGGGTTAGCGCTTCAATTTCCCAAAATTCTTCCGGTTGGAATGCTTTGATTTCACGTTCACGCTCTACCACCAATTTCACAGCAACAGATTGCACACGTCCGGCAGATAGTCCTCGTGCCACTTTTTTCCATAATAATGGCGACACCATAAAGCCTACCACACGGTCTAAGAAACGACGGGTTTGCTGAGCATTAACCTGGTCCATATTAATGTGAGCTGGATGTTGGAATGCTTTTTCGATTGCTTTCTTCGTAATCTCATTAAATACAACGCGACTAAAACGACTATCATCACCGCCGATCACTTCGCGTAAATGCCACGCGATAGCCTCTCCTTCTCTATCCAAGTCGGTTGCGAGATAAACATGGTCGGATTTTTTAGCAAGAGATTTTAATTCTGCTACCACTTTTTCTTTGCCAGGTAGAATTTGGTAATTGGCTTTCCAATCGTGATAAGGGTCAATTCCCATACGTTTCACTAAGGCAGCACGGTCTTTTTCTGCTTTAATTTTGTTTTTTTCTTCCGCACTTAATCCTTTAGTGGAAACTGGTTTAGCCTTCTCGCCTGTGCTACTCCCTGCAGTAGGCAAATCACAAATATGCCCTACGCTGGATTTCACCACATACTGGCTACCTAAATATTTATTGATGGTTTTCGCTTTGGCTGGCGACTCCACAATCACTAAAGATTTGCTCATTTGCTTACCTAAAATATAACTAGAATTCTGTAAAATTGGCGATATACTGCAAACTTACGCCGATAAAATCAAGCTTTTTTTCAAAAAGGATTTATAAATGGATAAACTCAATGCAATTTCGGTTTTCTGTAAAGTAATCGAAACGCAAAGTTTTACACAAGCCGCAAACCAACAGAATATTTCTGTGGCGATGGCGAGTAAACTAGTTTCACAATTAGAAGAACATTTAAAAACACGATTATTACAACGTACAACACGAAAAATTGTGCCAACTGAAGCTGGAATGCTTTATTATCAGCGTTGCCAAGCTATTTTATTAGATTTAAGCGAGGCTGATTCTAGCATTAGTAATATGGCAACAAGCTTACAAGGTAATTTATTAATCTCTGTGCCGCGTGATTTTGGCTTACTTTATATTTCGCCCAACCTGCCTAAATTTATTGATCTTCATCCCAATTTACACGTAGAAATTGAATTTGAAGACAAACGTGTCGATCTTGTGGCTGAGGGCTATGACTTAGCATTACGTATCGGCTATATGCAAGATAGCTCACTTGTTGCGCGTAAAATTAGTAGCTCTCCTATGCACTTTGTTGCTTCGCTAAGTTATTTAGAAGCACGAGGCACACCACTTACACCTGACGATTTAGAATATCACCAAGGTTTACTTTATAAATCATCGTTAAATCAAGTGCATTGGCAATCAACAAAAGCCAATCAAATTCAACGGTATAAAATTCAATCTAAAGTGGTTTCCAATAATGGTATGGCATTGTTAGAAATGACAAAAGCGGGATTGGGCATCAGTAATTCACCGAGCTTCTTTGTCAAAGATGCGCTTGCTTCAGGTGAATTAGTTGAAATTTTGTCTGAATATAAACAAAAACCTTTAGATATTTATGTGGTTTACCCAAACCGTCGTCATTTGCCTGCAAAAGTTCGTGCATTTATTGAATTTCTAGCGAGCCTCGGTTTGTGTGAGAACAGCCAAATATAAAAAATAAGGGCGGATTTAACCGCCCTTTATTATTCAAATAATGTCCAAATTGGTTTAACCTCTTCAGGTAAAAACAAATTCTTTCCTAATTCAATCCATCCACAAGGAAAATGAAAGTCTGAGCCTAAAGAAGCGGCTAAGTCATATTCATTGGCTAAGCGCGCAAGATATTGACGCTGATCTTTAGTTTGTCCACTATCCGCGACTTCCATGCCATCACCGCCCCATTGTTTGAAATCAATAATTAATCGACGAATCCATTTTCCTGTCATGTTATAACGCATAGGATGAGCAATGACTGCGACACCGCCTGTTGCATGAATCGTATCAATCGCTGTTGGAATATCTACCCATTCAGCTTTGACAAAACACGATTTTCCACTGCCTAGATAACGCTTAAAGGCTTGCCCATCATTTGAAACCTTCCCGATTTGCACCAAATAACGCGCATAATGAGCACGAGTTACTTCCCCATTGGCTAACGCCTTTGCGCCTTCATAGGCATTGGAAACGCCTGCTTTTTCTAATTTATGACCAATTTCGACCGCTCTTTTTTCTCTCAGTGATTTTTGTTCGGCTAAAAGTGCGGTCATTTTAGGATGCGTTTTATCAAAATTTAATCCAACAATATGGATACCACGACCTTCCCAATTTGTTGAAATTTCTACGCCACTAATCAGCTCAATACCTAATTTATCTGCTTCAATTTTAGCTTCATCAATGCCCATCACAGTGTCGTGATCACATAAAGCAAGCACATTGACACCTTGCTCATGAGCTCGTTGCACAAGCTCCGTAGGCGTTAAAACACCATCTGAAGCTGTACTATGGCAATGTAAATCATATTTTTTGGTCATTTATTTAATCGCTTTCACTAATTCTTTAACTAAGCTTGGACCGTGATAAATCAAACCCGAATAAACTTGTAACAATTCAGCACCTGCTTTAATCTTCTCTTGTGCATTTTGTACACCATCAATGCCACCACTCCCAATAATCGGAATTTGCCCTCTCAGCTCTTGATGCAATCTTCGAATAATTTCTGTACTTTTCTGCTGTAACGGTTTTCCACTTAAACCGCCTTGTTGCTCAGCATTTTTCAAACCTGCGACGTTGTCACGTGAAATCGTCGTATTAGTCGCAATTACTCCGTCCATTTGGTGACGAAGTAAGGTATCTGCAATTTGAACGAGCTCGCTCTCGGATAAATCAGGTGCAATTTTTACTGCAATCGGTACATATTTGTTATATTGCTCAGCTAATACTTTTTGACGCTGTTTTATACTTTGCAATAAATCATCAAAGTAATCACCATACTGTAATTGGCGTAAATCTGGAGTGTTCGGTGATGAAATATTTACCGTAATATAATCAGCATAGTTATAAGCTTTGTTTAAGCAAAATAAGTAATCATCTTTACCCTTTTCAAGCGGTGTGACTTTATTTTTGCCAATATTAATCCCAATTATGCCATCAAATTTTGCCTTTTTAACATTCTCAATCGCATAATCAATACCATAATTATTGAATCCGTTACGGTTAATAATCCCTTCTGCTTCCACTAAACGGAATTGACGAGGTTTTGCATTTCCCTCTTGCGCTAAAGGCGTAACCGTTCCTACTTCAATAAAACCAAATCCCATCGCACCAAATCCATCAATGGCTTCGGCATTTTTATCTGCCCCCGCAGCTAACCCAATAGGATTTTTAAAGGTAATGCCCATCACTTGCTTAGACGTACCTTGTGGACAAGCCAAAAGCTGCTTTAATAAAAATTGGCAAGGTGATTTACCCGCTAAATGCAATGATTTAATCACTAAATCATGAGCGGTTTCAGGGTCAAGGGAAAAGATGGCTTTACGGATCAAAGAATACATACTCGTTTATCTCTCAGGATAGTTCACTGTAAATGGAAAGTGCGGTTAATTTTACCGCACTTTTGTTGAAAAGTTATGTTGCATTTTAAAATGAAAGTAAAATACATGCAACGAAGGGTACAGAGATAACTCTACTTACGAATATAAAGCTCCTTGGTATAAACATAATCCTGTGGATTATGCATTGGGAATCCACCTACTGCTGGATTAATTACTTTGATCAACGGTGAATAGAATATTGGGATTATAGGCGCCTCTTCCGCAATAATCAGCTCTGCTTGACGATATAATTCAGCACGCGTCTTATTATTTAAAGTACTTTGTGCTTCTTTCATGATTTGATCAAATTTCTCATTCTTCCACCGCCCCACATTTTCGGGAGATGTTGAAACTAATGAATTAAGAAATGCTGATGGCTCATTATATTCCGCATCAATTGACATACGAGACAATTGGAAATTTCCCATATTGCGTTCGCCTAAATAGGTTTTCCATTCCATCGTACGTAATTTCACATCTGCACCTAATTGTTTTTTCCATTCTGAAGCTAACGCTAACGCAACTTTTTCATGTGTCGCATACTTATTATAAAAAATCTCAAACTGGAGAGGATGTTTTTCATTATATCCTGCATCATTTAATAATTTTTTAGCTTGTTCAACCCTTTCCGTTAACGGTTGACTCAATTCAACAATATCCGGCGCATTAAAACCATCGACTTCAGGTGGGGTTAATGTCGCAGCAGGTTTACGCAAGCCAATAATATGTTCCGCTATTAACGGTCGGTCTAACGTAAGGTATAGCGCTTTGCGAACCTTTTCGTTATCAAATGGCGGTTTCATAACATTGAACGTGTAGAATTCAGTCGTTAGTCTCGGGACCACAAGTAACGCGCTTGGCGTATTTTTTTGAATATGTGGTATTTGCTCCACTGGTATCCAGGTTAAATCCAATTCTTTAGCTTGGTAACGTTGATATGCCGAAGACAAACTTTCTTGAAATAGATATTCTGAAGTATTAATGAGCGTCTTTTTATCATTCCAATAGAATGGGTTACGTTCTGCCGTAATTTTCTCGTTAATTATCCATTGTTTTAATTTATAAGCACCATTACTCACGATATTTTGAGGGGTAGCCCATTTATCGCCAAATTGCGCTAATTTATGATGGGGAACAGGAAATGTTGTAGGATATGCGAGTAGCTGTAAGAAGTAAGGTGTGGCTTGGGTTAGTTTGATTTCGAGTTGTTTATCATTAATCGCCTTAATACCCAACGCACTTATAGGCTGTTTACCTTGCATCACATCTTCTGCATTTAAAATATGTGCTTTAGACAAATAACTGGCATTTGGACTACCAAACTTAGGATCAACTGCTCGTTGCCAACCTAGCACGAAATCTTGAGCCGTTACCGGTGTACCATCTGACCATTTTGCATCACGTAATGAAAAAGTATAAATCTTACCATCGTCAGAGACTGTCCATTTCTCTGCCTGCGCTGGCTGTACTTGTCCATTTTCATCTAACCAAATTAATCCTTCAAATAAATCAATCGCAATTTGTGCAGCTGTATTTTCTTGCACCAATTGAGGATCAAGTGACCCAGGATCACTATGTGTATTTTGACGGAAAATCTGTGTTTCAGAAAGTGTTGTACCAGCAGGCACAGTGGCTGAAAATGCTGTTGTTGAAAAAATGCCAAGCATCATACTGACCAGCACTGATGTTTTGTATGTTTTCATATAAAATCCTTATTAACTAATATGGCGAAATGCCATTAATCATTCTATCAAAGGCAATAAAAGAAAAGATTGATATAGTTAACAAATTTGAAAAAAATACGGAATGTCTTAGACATCCCGTATTGAATTTATAAAGTATTTGTATTGCGATTATTGCAAGGCTTTTTCAATCTTCTCAAATAAATCTTTTGAGAGATCTTCAACAGCACTTAATCGTTCTAAGGCGCGTTTCATTAACGTTTGACGTTGAGCATCAAAACGTGAGAAACGAATTAATGGCTCAATTAAACGCGCAGCCACCTGTGGATTTGTTTCATTTAAACGAATTAAAACATCTGTTAAGAAACGATAGCCTGAACCACTAATATGATGGAACGCTTTTAAGTTGTGATTTGCAAAGCTCCCCACTAATGAACGTAAACGGTTTGGATTGTTGAAGTTAAAGCTTGGGTGATCCATTAATGCTTGTACAATTTCCAATACGTTTTCATCCGGGCGAGTTGCTTGTAAAGCAAACCATTTATCCATGACCAAGCCATCATGTTGCCATTTTTGTTCAAAATCCGCTAACAAGGCATCACGACAAGGTAATGCCGCTTTGGTTGCCATATTTAATGCCGCCAACGTATCTGTCATATTATTGGCATTGTTGTAATGTTTTTGCACTACATTATTACCAAGATTAGTGTAAGCCAAATAACTTAAACAAAGATTACGCATTGCTCGTAAGGCAATATCTTCTTGTGTTACTCGGTAATCTTCAAGACGAATATGGGTGTAAATACGCAATAAATCTTCTTTTAAGTATTCTGCAATCTGCACCAACATAAATTCTCTTGCGGCTGCAATACCATCCGGGTCAATCGTTTTAAAGCTTTCTGCAAACTCAATGTCTTTTGGCAAGGTCAGAATTAATGTAGCTAATTCGATATCTTGTTCGTAATTTTCCAATACATGCGCAAGTGCGGTCAAAATATCAGGTGAAATGTCAAAGGCCTCACCTTGTTGGAAATGAGCCACATTACGACGTAACTCCTGAGTAAACAGCATTTGTGCCGCATCCCAACGAGCAAATTGGTTATCTGCAAATTTAAGTAAACCTAATAACTGCTCTGTGGTGTAATCATAATCGAGTTTCACCGGTGCAGAGAAATCACATAATAACGCAGGAATTGGGCGACCATAAATACCATGGAACTCAAACACTTGGTCTTTTTCTGTCACATTTAACACATCGCTTAGCAACTCACCATTATGCTGTAACATTTGTTTGGTGCCTTTGGCATCATAAAGTGCAATTTTCAATGGAATATGTAAGTTTACTTTTTCCATTTGGTCCGCTGTTGGTGGCGTAGATTGCGAAACAGTTAAACGATAAGTATGAGTTTGTTCGTCATAGGCATCACTAATCAATAACTCTGGTGTACCTGATTGGCTATACCAACGACGGAATTGTGCTAAATCAACATCATTCGCACGTTCCATTGCAGACACAAAATCTTCACAGGTTGCTGCTTTACCATCATTTTCTGCAATATAGAGTTGCATCCCTTTTTGGAAACCTTGTTCACCTAATAAGGTGTGCAACATACGAATCACTTCAGCCCCTTTTTCATATACGGTCACGGTATAGAAGTTATTCATTTCAATGACTTTTTCAGGGCGAATTGGGTGTGACATTGGGCTTGCATCTTCGGCAAATTGTACCGTACGTAAGAATTTCACGTTATTAATGCGATTAACGGCACGAGAACCCGTATCAGATGAAAATTCTTGATCACGGAAAACTGTTAAACCTTCTTTTAAACTTAATTGGAACCAATCACGGCAAGTCACACGGTTTCCTGTCCAGTTATGGAAATATTCGTGTGCAATCACGCTTTCAATGGCGAGATAATCATCATCGGTTGCTGTTTGTGGATTTGCCAACACAAATTTAGAGTTAAAGATATTCAACCCTTTATTTTCCATGGCGCCCATATTGAAGAAGTCCACAGCAACGATCATGTAAATATCTAAGTCGTATTCTAAATTGAAACGCTCTTCATCCCATTTCATCGCTTTTTTCAGACTTTCCATTGCCCAAGAAGCACGATCAAGATTTCCGCGGTCAACATAAAGTTCTAAAGCCACTTCACGACCACTTTTTGTCGTAAAGGTATCTTGTAATAAATCAAAATCACCTGCTACTAAAGCGAATAAATAGCTTGGTTTCGGGAATGGGTCATTCCATTCAACCCAATGACGACCATCCTCTAATTCACCACTTGCAATGCGGTTACCATTAGAAAGCAAGTAAGGATATTTAGTTTTATCAGCGGTAATTTTGGTTGTATAGCGAGCTAATACATCAGGACGATCAAGCATATAGGTAATTTGACGGAAACCTTCTGCTTCGCATTGAGTACAAATACCTTCACCTGATTGATAAAGCCCTTGTAAAGAGGTGTTTTGTGCAGGCTCTAGATTCGTCACAATTTCAAGTTCAAAATTGGCCGCACTTTGATTGGTTAAATCTAACGTTAAACTTTCGTGGTCTTGATGATAATGTTTAAAATCTTCGCCATTAAATTTGATAGAAGCAAATTGGAAACCATGACCATCTAATCGTAGATGTGTGGCTTCATCATTTAAACGTTGGAAGGTTGTTTTTGCAGTGACAACGGTATGGTTAGGATCTAATTGAAAATCAAGGAAAATATCCGTAACTGTAAAATCAGGTTGTTTGTAATCTTTTCTATATTTCGCTTTAGCTAACATAATCTGCTCTATTTCTAAGAAAAAAACTCCTATTAGGATAAAATTTTATGACAAAACTTGCAATGTAATTTTCAGTCTTTACCGCATAGCAAACGATTGCCTAAAAGCATGCAAATATGCTATTCTACACATCGTTTTTTATCAGATAATTTTTTTTAATATGTCAAATATCGCACAAATTGCTATTGTTATGGGCTCTAAAAGCGATTGGGCAACCATGCAAGAAGCAACTCAAATTTTAGATGAACTCAATGTGGCATATCATGTTGAAGTGGTTTCCGCACATCGAACCCCCGACAAACTGTTTGAATTTGCCGAAAATGCACAAAAGAATGGTTACAAAGTGATTATTGCTGGTGCAGGTGGTGCAGCACATTTACCCGGTATGATTGCGGCCAAGACGCTTGTGCCTGTTCTTGGGGTACCTGTAAAAAGCTCGATGTTAAGTGGTGTTGATAGTCTCTATTCTATCGTGCAAATGCCTAAGGGCATTCCTGTTGGTACGTTAGCGATTGGCCCTGCTGGCGCAGCGAATGCAGGATTGCTCGCCGCACAAATTCTTGCAGGTTGGGATGATGCGTTATTCACTCGCCTACAAGCATTCCGCAAAAATCAAACTAATATGGTATTGGATAATCCTGATCCACGTAAATAAAACACCTTTCATTTTAACCGCACTTTTTAAAGTGCGGTTGTTTTTTTAGCTAAATTTGATGAGAAATTTTATGCAAAACTCTCCCCTCTATCCTACCGTTTATGTGCTTGGTAATGGTCAACTCGGCAGAATGTTACGTTATGCAGGCGCTCCATTAGATATTCATGTCCAGCCGCTTGAATTTAATGCGCCCGTATTTGATTTACCCAAAGATGCCATCATCACCGCGGAAATTGAACGTTGGGAAAAAACACCGTTAACCGAATTATTAGGTCACCATAAAAATTTCGTTAATCAGAATGTTTTTGGCTTATTGGCTGATCGTTTTACCCAAAAATCTTTACTGGATGAACTCAATCTCTCTACCTCACCATGGTGTTTGTTAAAAGATAAAACTCAATGGCCTGAAGTATTTAAAAACGTGGGCGAAAAAGTCGTGGTAAAACGTCGCACAGGTGGTTATGACGGTCGTGGTCAATGGATTATCACTGAAAATAATCAAAGTGATATCACAGACGATTTATTCGGTGAAGTTATCGCAGAAAAATTTATTCCTTTTGATTATGAAGTCTCTATTGTAGGCGCAAGATTTAAAAACGGTGAAAAACGCTTCTACCCAGTGACACATAACCTACAGCAAAATGGCATTTTACGTTACAGTGTGACAGATATTTCATTCCCTCAACAACAAAGCCAACAAATTCAGGCTGAATCTATGCTCGGGAAAATCATGGATAAACTTGAATATGTAGGCGTAATGGCGATGGAATGCTTTGTGGTGGGGAATAAATTATTAATTAATGAACTTGCCCCTCGTGTGCATAACAGTGGACATTGGACACAACTCGGCTGTGCCATTAGTCAATTTGAATTGCATCTACGAGCCTTGTTAGATTTACCTACACCGTCATTACAACCCATTGCACCAAGTGTCATGGTTAATTTAATTGGCACAGAACATAATCCACAATGGTTGAACACCCCTTTCTCCCAATTACATTGGTATGGCAAGGAAGTTCGTCCAGGTAGAAAATTAGGTCATATCAATATCACGCATCCAGACAAAACGATCATTATCCAACAGCTTGAAAAACTTCGTCACGAACTCCCTGAAGACTATCAATCCGGTTTAAATTGGGCAATTGAAAAATTAAAATAATTGAAAAAACAACCGCACTTTTTGATGAATATCTAAAAACATCAAAGTGCGGTTGATTTTTATTAGGTTCTTCTTGATAAAATCCATCGACTGAAGTATAAAATTACTCATCTCACAACACATACATAAGGAAAAGCTATGTTTGAACATATCAAAGCGGCTCCGGCCGATCCTATCTTAGGCTTAGGCGAAGCATTCAAATCTGAAACACGTGAAAATAAAATCAATTTAGGTATTGGCGTTTATAAAGATGCACAAGGTACAACGCCGATTATGCGCGCGGTAAAAGAAGCCGAAAAACGCTTATTTGATAACGAAAAGACTAAAAACTATCTGACTATCGATGGTATTGCCGATTATAACGAACGCACAAAAGAACTTCTTTTCGGTAAAGATTCAGAAGTCATTAAAGCGAATCGCGCAAGAACGGTACAAAGTTTAGGGGGCACAGGTGCATTACGCATTGCGGCAGAATTCATTAAACGTCAAACCAAAGCACAAAATGTGTGGATTAGTACGCCAACATGGCCAAACCACAATGCAATTTTCAATGCGGTGGGCATGACAATTCGTGAATATCGTTATTATGATGCTGAACGCAAAGCCCTTGACTGGGAACATTTACTTGAAGATTTAAGCCAAGCAAGCAAAGGCGATGTCGTGCTTTTACACGGTTGCTGCCACAATCCAACCGGTATTGACCCAACTCCTGAACAATGGCAAGAATTAGCCGCACTTTCAGCGAAAAACGGCTGGTTACCACTCTTTGACTTTGCTTATCAAGGTTTAGCCAATGGCTTAGACCAAGATGCTTACGGTTTACGTGCTTTTGCGGCAAATCATAAAGAATTATTAGTGGCGAGTTCATTCTCTAAAAACTTTGGTTTATACAATGAGCGTGTAGGTGCCTTTACGCTTGTCGCTGAAAATGCAGAAATTGCTTCAACTGCATTAACACAGGTGAAATCAATTATTCGCACTCTCTACTCTAACCCTGCGTCTCATGGTGGTGCAACCGTAGCAACGGTGTTAAATGATCCACAACTTCGTCAAGAATGGGAAAATGAATTGACTGAAATGCGTGAACGTATCAAAAAAATGCGTCATTTATTCGTTCAGTTATTAAAAGAATATGGTGCAGAACAAGATTTCAGCTTTATCATGGAACAAAATGGTATGTTCTCTTTCAGCGGCTTATCACCTGAACAAGTTGATCGCTTAAAAGAAGAATTTGCGATTTATGCTGTTCGTTCTGGTCGTATCAATGTAGCAGGTATCACTGAGGACAATATTCGTTATTTATGTGAAAGCATTGTAAAAGTGCTTTAATCAATAAAAGCAAAAAAGTGCGGTTAAATTTGACCGCACTTTTTTTCATCTCAATATAATAAAAAAAGGCAGATTTTACTCTGCCTTTTTATCAAACAATTACCATTGGTAACCGATGCTACCACCCCAGTTTACATCACTGCGGGAATTGATACTTGCACCAACTTTAATCGAAATTTTGTTGTTATCAGAATTTCGGCCATAACCAACTGCGATTGCATTTTCATTGCGATAACCACCAACACCAACAGAAACTAAGCTTTTACCCGCTTCATTTGGACGTTGTAAGAAAGAAATCGCGGTTGCACCTGCAATACCTGCTCGTAATTTACGATCAACGTGATCAATTTTGTTGTCTAAACGATTGATGTTGTTATTAATGTTTTTCACAGCATTATCAACATAACGTTTATTTACTGCATCAGTTGGGTCTTTCGGATCAGCCACATTTACAATACGATTATTGTGCATATCTAATCCACCATGTGCATGGATAGTACCACCAACGTTAACGTCACCTGTTGTAGTTACATTTTTGAATGTCGGTGTGTCAGATACTGCAACGCTTAACACTTTTCCTTTTTTGTGAGTTAATTTAATATTTTTACCCGCATCAAGTGTCAATTTATCCATTTTTGTTGCTGTAGATTGAACTGTTTCTTCTGCCACTTCATTTACAACAGTACCTTCAGATGCACTTGCAGTCACGTTAAATCCTCGACCACCTGCATTTTTGATTTCATCTTTGGTTTTTTGTGAAAGATCTACTTTGTAATTGGTTACTGTGGTAACAGAAATACCATTTTTAACTTCTGTTTTTTCACCAACTGTTACTGTAACAGCATCAGAAGCTGCTTCAACAGAAGCTGAAGTGTCTTTTGCATTAACGGTGTAAATCGTTTGATTATTCGCACCAGTTTCAGAAGTAACCTCTACATTTGTTCCAGCTTTTACTTCTGTTTTAGCTGCTGCAGCGGCTTTAGTAATATTGGTATTAAGCTCGTTCTTCGCTGCATATAATTGGCTACCATTCACAGCATCTTGACTATCTGCTGAAATTGTACCATTTGATACATGAGTGATTTTTTTATCACCTGCATTAATACCATCTTTATTAATCGTAACAGGTCCTACGGTGAGATTATTAGCTTTAACACTAGTAACTTCAATATCATCTTTTAAATTCACTGTGATATTAGCTGCATTATCACCGTCTGTAACAACCACTTCGGTATTCTTACCATTCACAAAATTTACTTTGCCATTGGTATTAATACGTGATGTGTCAGTTTTATTGTTTTGAATATTAAAGCCTGCATTGTAATAGGCTTGATACAACTGGCTACCATTTACTGCGTCGGTTGATTTATCAGTAATTCGACCTGCACCCACATTTTGGATCTGGCGAACAAGTTTTCCATCACCAACAGATACTGCACCTTTTTGAGTTGAAGAAGTACCATTGTAGTTAACTGTCACGCTACTCTTATCACCAAAATAAGATAAAGTTTTTGCCGTCTGATTAAAATCATTGGCTGCACTACTTGAATAAGAACCTAATGTCACAGAGTTTTCATGCGTACCTTTTGCTTGAGTACCAATCACAACAGCACTAACCGAAGAGACGTTACTAGATGTACCAAGAGCAATAGCATTAACAGCAGAGGAATTACTATCTTTACCAACCGCAACGGCATTCATTGATGAAGCATTAGCATTAGAGCCAGATGACAATGCATCCACACCTGAAGCTTTAGATGCATAACCGAAAGCCATTGAACCTCTACCGCTAGCATCTGCACCGTTACCTAATGATGAAGCTCCTAAAGCACTCGCTTTAGCCCCATTACCTACAGCAGTCGAAACGATTGCACTAGCGTTTGCACCTGTACCTAAAGCTGTTGCACTTTGAGCTCCAGCATAAGAACGACGTCCTAATGCTGTTGATTCTTGCCCTTCTGTTACTGCTTGAGAACCAACTGCAATAGAATTATTCGCTCTAGCAGATGCGCCAACGCCTAATGCAGTTGCGCCCCATGCAGAGGCTGATGCGCTATCACCAAAAGCAGAAGCACTTAGTGCTGTAGCTTTAGTGCCTCGACCAATTGCAGTTGCTAGACTGCCTGTTGCATTGGCATATGAACCAAAGGCTGAAGCAGCTTCACCATCTGCATAAGATGCCACCCCTACTGCAGTCTGACTATTTCCACCAACTTTCTCATTAGAGGTTTTTGCCATTAAACCGATAGCAATTGCGTTTCCGCCTTTACCTGTTGATGCGCGATCACCAAGAGTAACACCATACCCTGATTGACTTGTTGCATTATTTCCTAATGTTATTGACCAACGTGCTTTATTTGTCACGTTATTACCAATTACAATGCTCTCTGTTTCTTCTGATTTTGCTTTTTTGCCTAAAACAACAGAATCACCTGTGGTACCAACTCCGGCAACTGCACTAACATCAGTACCACCAACAATATTTCCGTCATTATTTAATACCACATTGGTTTCAGCCATTGCGGTTGTGCTTACACCCGCTAAAACCGCAGCGCCAATAATTACATTTAATGCTTTAAGTTTGTCTGTTTGAGATGATTTACCCACAGATTTGCTTAGTTCTGAAACAGCAATCCAGCATTGGTTTACTATATTCCAGATAATTTTAAAAACATGATTCATAATTAATTTCCTATTGTATATGGTTATATTCAAATACAAAGAACCCTGAACAATACTGTACAAGTATAATACAATATTTATTACAATGAATACTGGATTTACATTATTTTACACATCATTCAATAAAATAATCTTTCTTATTCA
>OJUA01000118.1_pt1 | contig 25707 bp, 21 predicted proteins | sample 1599821 | NCBI WGS metagenome assembly OJUA01 (sample SAMN04436921, study PRJEB24849) | human gut metagenome | biome: human gut; feature: NICU; material: stool | host: Homo sapiens | place: USA: Saint Louis, MO | collected 2012-05-14
AGATAATCGTTTACTTTCTTATCCCTATTCATATTATGCTCAATTTTTGAGATCCAAAAATCTTTGTTACTTTTGATATCATACTTTCGAATATTCCAATCCTTTCCATGCCAAAACTCACCATCAATAAAAATTGCAATTTTGTACCTTTTAAAACTTAAATCGGGAGTACCAAAAATACTTCTATCATTCTTACGATATCTTAATCCTAAAGCCCATAAATATTTAGCTAGTAGTAACTCAGGCTTTGTTCCTTTATTCTTACTACTAGCTTTCATACATTTTTTACGTTGCTCAGGAGTTAATTTATCCATAGCTGATATACTGTTTAAACAGTAAATTTAAAGCAACCCAACAAGACTAACTACAACGCTTCAATCGCTTTATACTGCTCTTGGATTTTTTCTAATCCTGATTGGTATTCCGCTTGTTTTTCGCGTTCTTTTGCAATCACCGCTTCTGGTGCTTTAGCCACGAAAGCTTCATTACTCAGTTTATTCTCGATACGTTTAACTTCGTTTTGATATTTTTCAATCTCTTTAGCTAAACGCGCAAGCTCTGCTTCTTTATTGATAAAGCCAGCCATTGGCACGAGCAATTCAGCATTGCCAACGAGTTTCGCTACCGCAAGTGGTGCGGTTTCGTTTGCCGCTAACACTTGAACGTTGTCTAATTTCGCCATTGCTTTTAAAAGAGCGGTCTGTTTTTCAAGAATTTTTGCATTTTCTGCACTTAAATTACGGAATAACAGATCTAAGCCTTTGCTTGGTGCGATGTTGCTTTCTGCACGGATGTTACGTACCGCAACAATCACTTCTTTTAACCACTCAATTTCAGCTTCTGCTTCTGGATCAAAGCCATTTTCTTCCACTTGTGGGAAAGGTTGTAACATAATACTGTCAGCAGTAATACCCACAAATCCTTTCACTTTTTGCCAAATTTCTTCGGTAATAAATGGAATAAGCGGATGGGCTAAACGTAATAATTTTTCTAACACATGAACCAAAGTTTGGCTTGCCGCACGAATTTGTGCTGCATTGCCGTTTGCAAATACCGGTTTAGTTAATTCTAAATACCAGTCACAGAATTGGTTCCAGGTAAATTCATAAATCGCATTGGCACAAAGGTCAAAACGATATTGGCTTAATGAATTACGGAAAGTTTCCACGGTACGATTGAATTCTGATTGAATCCAACGATCCGCTAATGAAAATTTGATCTCGCCTTCGCTTAAATCTAATTTTTCATTCGTAAGAACGAAACGGCTTGCATTCCATAATTTGTTACAGAAGTTACGATAACCCTCTAAACGTTTCATATCCCAGTTGATGTCACGACCGTTTGAAGCCAACGCGGCTAATGTGAAACGCAACGCATCTGTACCGTGAGCGGCAATACCTTCAGCAAATTCTTTGCGAGTTGCTTTAGCAATTTTCTCTGCCAATTGCGGCTGCATCATGTTGCCGGTACGTTTTTCAAGTAAATCGTCAAGGCTGATACCGTCAATCATATCGATTGGATCGAGCACGTTACCTTTCGATTTCGACATTTTTTGTCCGTTTTCATCACGGATCAAGCCTGTTACGTACACGGTTTTGAATGGCACCTGTGGTTTACCGTTTTCATCTTTCACAAAGTGCATCGTAAACATGATCATACGTGCAACCCAGAAGAAGATGATGTCGAAGCCGGTAATTAACACATCTGTCGGGTGGAACATTTTGAGTTCTTTGGTTTGCTCTGGCCAACCTAAAGTTGAGAATGTCCACAAGCCTGATGAGAACCACGTGTCTAACACATCTTCATCCTGTTTGAGTTCAAGCGCAGAATCTAAGTTATATTTTGACCGCACTTCTTCTTCGTTACGAGCGACATAAACGTTGCCTTCCGCGTCATACCACGCTGGAATACGATGTCCCCACCAAAGTTGGCGAGAGATACACCAATCTTGAATATCGCGCATCCAAGAGAAGTAAAGGTTTTCGTATTGTTTCGGTACGAATTGGATTTCGCCGTCTTCCACCGCTTTAATTGCGACATCAGCAAGCGGCTTCACGCTTACATACCATTGGTCGGTTAACATCGGTTCGATTGGCACGCCACCACGGTCGCCATAAGGCACTTTCAAATCGTGTGGTTTAATTTCATCTAATAAACCAAGCGCTTCAAAATCTGCCACGATTTTCTTACGGGCAGCAAAACGCTCTAAACCACGGTAATCCGCAGGAATAATTGCTTCATAGCCGGCAAGCGGTTTGCCATCAGTACCGATAATTTCCGCTTCATCACGAATATCGGCATTTAAGGTTAATACGTTAACCATCGGCAAGCTGTGACGTTTACCTACCTCATAGTCATTGAAGTCGTGCGCAGGAGTGATTTTTACCACACCAGTACCGAATTCACGATCCACATATTCATCGGCAATAATCGGAATTTCACGATTAGCCAATGGCAGAACCACCGTTTTACCAATTAAAGATTGATAACGCTCATCTTCCGGATGCACTGCAACAGCCGTATCGCCCAACATGGTTTCCGGACGAGTGGTTGCCACCACTAAATAATCTTTACCATCTGCCGTTTTTGCACCGTTCGCTAACGGATAGCGGAAATGCCAAAGAGAACCTTTGCTCTCTTTGTTTTCTACTTCTAAATCAGAAATCGCGGTGTGAAGTTTTGGATCCCAGTTTACTAAGCGTTTTCCACGGTAAATCAAACCTTCTTCGTGCAAACGAACAAACACTTCTTTTACCGCATTCGATAAACCGTCGTCCATAGTGAAACGCTCACGTTCCCAGTCGATTGAGTTGCCTAAACGGCGCATTTGTTGGCTGATTGTGCCGCCTGAATAGGCTTTCCAATCCCAAATCTTATTGATGAACGCTTCACGACCATAATCATGGCGAGTTTTGCCTTCTTCTGCGGCGATTTTACGCTCCACCACCATTTGGGTCGCAATACCCGCATGGTCTGTCCCCGCTTGCCATAAGGTGTTATGCCCTTCCATACGGTTAAAACGGATTAAGGTATCCATTAAGGTTTGTTGGAAAGCATGCCCCATGTGTAGGGAACCTGTTACGTTCGGCGGCGGAATCGCAATGCAATAGCTCGGCGCGTTTTCATTTTCAGACGGTTTAAAATAACCACTCTCTTCCCAATGTTGATAAAGGGCTTGCTCTACCGCAGACGGATTAAAACGGTCTGCCATTTTGAATTTTTGTGTCATTTATTTTTCTCTTACTTAGTAGGGTGAGTATAAACACACCGTTATATTAAATACTTGGCACGTTGATATACGCACCCAACCAATAATTAACTTTCTTTTCAAGTATGGTTAATATTTTAGCGTTATTCAATGAGTTTAAAATTAATTACCCAAAACTCACTTTCACTTGGATAAATTGCCTTAATCACTTTTCGCAATTCAACCAAACTCATATTTTCCTGAGCTGCATGCTGTTCCGTTAGTTCATCAAGAGTAATCGGCGACACACCTAACACTTCAATCGTGCAGAAATATTGATTATCCTCAAATCGACCTACACTCAAAATATCACCTGCTTTAAAATGGCTTTCAGATTTATCCCGAATGGTGATGGTTTTACGTCCAGCGAGAATATCGGCTTCGAAGCGTTGATAAAAGGTAATATCGTTCATAAAGTGCGGTCACAAAAAATCTATTTTTTATCTTGAGGGCGATTTGATCACGCCCTCATATTGGTAAGAATGAGATTATGCCTCAATCCCTCTTAATTCATCTTTAATGCGTTGAATTTCTAAGAATAAACGGCGCTCTTCTTGACGACAGAAACTATCACCACTTAAGTTTTTCGCGTCAGCAGAACAACGAACTTGTTTATATTGTTTTTCTAACACATTCAATACCGCTTTTTTCTGCTTGTGCTTAGCACTTTCTTTCGATGCTTTTTCAGCAGTAATTACGCGTGGTTTCTGAGCAGTTTCCGCTTGTTGAGCGACAACCGTTTCTTTTTTCTCAGATACTTTTTCTGCCACATTATCCGCTTTCGTCTCTTTTTTAACATCGGCTTTCACAGCGTCAGATTTTTCATCTGCTTTTTTTGCGTCAGCTTTAACGTCTGCGCTTTCTGTTTTTTCAGCAGATTGGGTTTCAGCGACTAATTCTTTAGATTTTTCAACCGCACCTTCCGCTTTTTCGGTTGATGTAGGTATTCTTACTGCTTTCTCAACTTGGGTTGATGTATTTTCTTTATTGTCACAAGCAGATAATAAGGTGCTTGCACCAAGAATCAGGCTTAAAGCCACTTTAGCGTTTAAATTCATGTTAATTTCCTATGGTCTTAAAGTTAAAAATATTAAGTGTTTTCAGTAGAAAGCGTCCAACCCTGTGAGCGAAGGATTTTATAACGTTCACGTGCTTGAGCTTTTTGCGTTTCTTCTACTGGTACAAAATCAATTAATTGTGTAAAGCTGTGGCTAAAATCTGGCACTTCCATTTGCAAATTGATCAGCAAATCTCGACGTTGGGCATTGCGTTTGCCTTTCCAACTAATCTCAATTGGCGGAGCATATTGTGTCGCTTCGCCTGAAAGATTATGAGGGACAAACTCATTTGGATCCCGTTGCCATAATGCTTCATCAATTAAAAATGCTTGCTCTTCTGTTTCGCAAGCGATTAACACTCGCTTGCCTAAACGCCACGCTTGAGCGGCAAGATCACAGGCAAGTTGCTCAACTGTTATCTTCTTTTCTGGATTTAAGAGATAAAATTGTGCGTTTTTTGCCATGATTGCGACTTCTCCATTTATCGTTTTGTAAACTGGCGGATTTTATCAAAAAAGCATCAAAAAATAAATCATCTACAAGGTGATTAAAGTAAATAGAAAAAACACGGAAATTTTTTACCGCACTTTTATGATCTACATCACAAAAGTAACTTTTAACCTTTATGTTACATTCCATTCATAACTCATAGGTGTTAGAATTTTGAAGATTTATTTTTATTTTCGATGATAGGAGTATCACATGGCATTTCGTATTGAAAAAGACACTATGGGCGAAGTTCAAGTTCCTGCAGATAAATACTGGGCAGCACAAACCGAACGTTCCCGTAACAACTTCAAAATTGGTCCGGCAGCTTCTATGCCGCACGAAATTATTGAAGCGTTCGGTTATTTGAAAAAAGCCGCTGCTTTCGCAAACTGTGATTTAGGTGTATTACCTGCAGAAAAACGTGATTTGATCGCAACCGCCTGTGATGAAATCCTTGCAGGAAAATTAGACGACCAATTCCCATTGGTCATTTGGCAAACCGGTTCAGGTACACAATCAAACATGAACGTGAACGAAGTGGTGGCAAACCGTGCTCACGTTTTACATGGTGGTAAATTAGGCGAAAAATCCTTCGTTCACCCAAATGATGATGTAAACAAATCACAATCTTCAAACGATACCTTCCCAACTGCAATGCACATTGCGGCATACAAAAAAGTCGTTGAACACACTATTCCTTGTGTAGAACGTTTACAAAAAACTTTTGCACAAAAATCAGCTGCATTTAAAGATGTAGTAAAAATTGGTCGTACTCACTTAATGGATGCCACCCCATTAACATTAGGCCAAGAGTTCTCTGCATACGCAGCACAATTAGATTTCGGTTTACGTGCACTAAGAAATACCCTTCCACACTTAAGCCAATTAGCACTTGGTGGTACTGCAGTGGGTACAGGTTTGAACACACCAAAAGGCTATGATGTGAAAGTGGCGGATTACATCGCACAATTCACCGGCTTACCATTTGTGACTGCGGAAAACAAATTTGAAGCGTTAGCTGCACACGATGCAATCGTTGAAACTCACGGTGCAATTAGACAATTAGCGATGAGCTTATTCAAAATTGCAAACGACATTCGTTTATTAGCCTCTGGCCCTCGCTCTGGTATTGGTGAAATCTTAATTCCTGAAAATGAACCAGGTTCTTCAATCATGCCGGGTAAAGTGAACCCAACTCAATGTGAAGCGTTAACCATGGTGTGTGCACAAGTATTCGGTAACGATACCACTATCGCATTTGTTGGCTCACAAGGTCACTTCCAATTAAACGTATTTAACCCTGTAATGGTGGCGAATTTCTTACAATCGGCACAATTATTAGGTGATGCTTGCGTATCATTTGATGAACACTGCGCAACCGGTATTCAACCGAACTACCCACGCATTAAACAACAATTGGAAAATTCATTGATGTTAGTAACCGCACTTAATACACACATCGGTTACGAAAATGCCGCGAAAATTGCGAAAACTGCACACAAAAATGGAACAACCCTACGTGAAGAAGCGATTAACTTAGGCTTAGTTTCAGCCGAAGATTTCGATAAATGGGTTCGTCCAGAAGATATGGTGGGTAGCTTAAAATAAACTCACCCCATAATTTGATGTCAAAGGCAGGTCTATCCTGCCTTTTTATTTGTTTTTTTAAAGGGCTTTTTTGTTATAATCACGGCAATATTTTTGACATGAAAAAAACTATGAAACTAAAATTTATTATTGCTGCCATTTCAGCCTTATTTTCCACCGCACTTTTTGCCCAATGGCAACCGGTTGGCAATGCTGAATACACATGGGGGCCATTCCATGTTTATACTGTCGGCTTATATTCTGAAACGGGTTCCTATGAAAACAATGAACGTCCGTTAATGTTTTCGATTAAATATGAAAAACCAGTAGAAGGAAAAAACTTCGCCATTGCTTTAACCAAAGAAATGGAATCACAAAATTTAAGTAAAGATGACACCACGGCATGGCTCAAAAAAATGCAGGAAATCTTCCCTGATTTTTCACCAAATGACATCTTAAATTTTGTTGCCTTAGCGGATAAAGGCTATTTTGTGTTGAATGATACCGTGTTAGATCATGAATTCGATCAAAAATTTACACAAGCGTTTATTGATGTGTGGCTTTCAGATAAAAGTAGTTTTATCAAATTACAACCGCAATTATTAGGTAAAGAAAAACCGGCTCACGATAGCAAAGAATTTCAACATCAACCGGCAAGCGAGCCTTTTGATGAAGAAAATACGATGCCGGAACTACCACCAAATTACGATTTTAAACAAGACACAAAAGGATAAAAACAAGGGCGAACATAATATGGTTCGCCCTTTTCTTTTATTGTTTCACTTGCTGTTCTAAAAACAAGATCATCTGCAATGCAATATCAATGCCACTGGTTTTCTCAATCATTTCTAACCCCGGGCTAGCATTCACTTCAAGCACCAATAACCCTTCTTTTGAACGAATCAAATCAACACCGGCTACCGCAAGCCCTAAAGCTTTAGTCGCACGAATGGCGATGGATTTTTCCTCTTCAGTGAGTTTAATTTTTTCTGCTGTGCCACCACGGTGAAAATTCGCACGAAACTCGCCATCTTGTCCAATACGCTGCATTGTGGCTACGACTTTATCACCGATCACAAAACAGCGAATATCTGTCCCTTTTGCCTCTTCTACAAAATCTTGTAATAAGACGGGGACATTCGCATCTTTTAACGTTTCTAAAATACTGACCGTACTTTGTAGACGTTCGGCTAAAATCACGCCAATACCTTGCGAGCCTTTTAAGGTTTTAATAATCATTGGAGCGGTTGTTTGCTTAATCGCTTGTTTCGGCACAACTTCACAACCCGATAAGACTGAAGTTGGAACCGCAATACCTTGCTCCAATAACATCTGCAAACTGCGCCATTTATCGCGTGCGGCTAAAAATGCCTGTTCTTTATTAAGGCAATAGATACCTTTTCCTTGGAAATGACGCAATACCGCACAGCCCATTTGGGTACTTGTCGTCCCAAAGCGTGGTAACACTGCATCATAATCAGGCAATAAATAGGGCTCACTTTCTGCATTTTGTTGATAATACAAAGAAAAGTACGGTTGATTTTTGTCGAGTTTTAAAATGCAACGATTAGGATCCAAAATATCCATTTGATGCCCGCAACTTTCCGCTGCTTCTTTTAAACGCTGGCAGCTATAAAGGCGAGGCTCACGGCAAAGCATCAATAATTTCATTCAGTTATATCCTTAGGAAAAGAGGAGTTGATATATTACACCAATCACAATAATCCTGAAAAATGATTTCTGCTTTTGTGGAAATAGAGTAAAATCGCTAGGAATTTTGTTTAAATAAAAGGAAAATTTTATGTTCGTAGTTATTTTTGGTCGTCCAGGCTGCCCTTATTGTGTACGTGCAAAAAACCTTGCTGAAAAATTAAAAGGTGAAGTAGCGAATTTCGATTATCGCTATGTAGATATTATCGCTGAAGGCATTTCTAAAGCAGATTTATCAAAATCTGTCGGTAAAGAAGTGGAAACTGTGCCACAAATCTTTATTGATGAAAAACCAATCGGCGGATTTCGAAGCATTAATGAAAGAACAATTTAACGTTGTGGCTTAATTATTGCTAAAAACATAAAAGTGCGGTTAATTTCAACCGCACTTTTTTATTATTTAATTTGCAACGAGATTGCCCAATCCCACTCCGTTTCATTCAAACGATATTGCGCTTTTAACGCGGGCCCACAAGAATTGGAGCCTACCCCACTCATTTTGTAATCCACACACAAGATCGTACTGTCACTTTTCTCCAAATCATATTGGTGCTTTTTACTGCCCAATTCTTCTTGAGAATAAGGGGAAACATTCATACTAAAAGGCGTATGACTTTGCACGGTAAAGCAATCAGACGAATTCGCCACTTTCACTTCACGACAACCATAGTGACTGCCATTTTCTTGTGGTTTTAAATAAGGCACATGATTACTTTCTGGCGTTGTCTTATAACGACCAAAAGCCGTGGCGTGATGTTTATCCAGATAACTTTCTGTTGGGCCATAGCCTACATACTCTACTTGATTAAATCCTTGATTAAGGAAGAAACGCAAACCAAAGCGTGGTAAGAATGGCAAATGCGGTTGTTTTTCAGCATGAATATTGAGGTGAAGCAACCCATTTTGTTCAATTCGATACACCACATTCAATGTCAAAATTCGCGCTTTTGATACAGCGGCTAGCCCCAATTTAAAGGTGATTTCAACCGCACTTTCCTGCTCGGTTAAGCGGTAATCATAGACTCGACTCGTCGCACGATCGTAACCTGCGGCAAGCCAATGTGCTTTCATTAAACTATCATTATCTAAAGGCGCTCGCCAAATATTGAAATCAGTAGGTTGATTCAACCACAGCTTACCATCTTTACGAATTTGGTGAATAGTGCCTTTATATTGATCAAACTGATATTCAACATCTGCCACTTTAACTGAAATTAAATTAGCATTCTCTGAAACAGAAATAGGTTGGAGATTTGATTTGAGCTCATTAGCGAATAAATGTGGTTGCTCCGACAAAATAATCTGATCAAATCCTAAACTGTGCCCTCGGGGAATCAAGCCCGTTTCTGTTTTTTGATGATAGGTCAAGGTCAAAATTTGTAACGCACCGTGAGTTGCTGGCAATGTTAAAGGCAAAAGGGCGGTTGATTTTGGCGCAATGTTTAAATCATCTATTTGGCCCTCTTGTACAACCCAAAAGTCCTCTGTTATTTGATAATGAATCGAAATGACCTCTGCCGCATCCATAAAATCCAAATGATTTTTGAGTTCAATATGACCATTTTTTAAGGTAGCACGAAGTGGACGATACACATTTTTGTATTCCAACAAATTGCTTTGAATTTGACGGTCTGCCGTGACTAATCCATCTGCACAAAAATTACCGTCATTCGGTGTGTCATTAAAATCCCCGCCATAGCCCATCTTGCTTGAGTTTGGCAAATAAGGCGAATGATTACACCACTCCCACACAAAGCCACCACAAGCGCCTGCATGTCGTTTCATGGCTTGGAAATAATCTTCTGTGTCACCGCAAGAATTCCCCATCGCATGCAAATATTCACAGAAAAGATACGGTTTTTGATTTTTGGCATCGGTAAAATAAGCATCCAATTCTTCCGTGCTGGTGTACATCTCGCTATGAAAATCTAAATTGGATGTGTCATTTTGATGTGCTGAATGTTGAAAGATCGCATTTTCATAATGCACTAAGCGACTTGAATCGCGCTGTTTCATCCATGCAGCTGCTTGCTCAAAGTTCTCACCGTAGCCACTTTCATTTCCCAATGACCAAATCACAACAGAAGGACGATTTTTATCTCGCTCAACATTGGCATAAGTGCGGTCTAAAATGGCTTGATTAAATTCAGGGCTTCGAGCCATATAGCAATAATTGTCGATTGTTTTTTGACGAATTGATTCATGATCAATCTCTGTTTTTACCCCTAACAAAATACTTGTTTCTGGCGACTCTACATAGACCGCATTCGTGCCGTGCGATTCAATATCACTTTCTGCAATCACGTAAAAACCATATTCATCACACAGTTCAGTAAACCAAGGTGCATTAGGATAATGCGCGGTACGAATGGCATTAAAATTATGCTGTTTCATTAAGCGTAAATCTTGCAACGCTTGTTCTCGACTAATGACATAACCCGTTTTCGGATCACTATCGTGACGATTAACGCCTTTAAACTTAATCGCTTGCCCATTAAATAACATGACACCATTCTTTACTTCGATATGACGCAAGCCGACCTTTTGGCAAATCACTTCTGAGCCATATTGCAAAATCAACGTGTATAAACGAGGGTTCTCTGCATGCCATAATTGTGCATTTTCAATTTCAGTATGAAATGCGTGTCCTTTTTGTTCTGTTATCAATTTGCCTTGAGGATCCAATAATTGCCAAGAAATGGGTTGTTCACGTTCTATAAACTGGCAGGCTACATGTAATCGAGCCTTGATAAACTCTTGATTCAATTGCGTTTGAATGAAGAAATCTTGTAAGTAATTTTTTTCTCGTTCTAACAGATAAACATCTCGGAAAATACCAGACATTCGGAATTTGTCTTGGTCTTCCAAATAACTACCATCACACCATTTCAGCACTAAAACATGTAAGTGATTTTCCCCTTGTTGTAAAAAGTCAGTAATATCAAATTCGCTAGTGCAATGGCTAATTTGGCTGTAGCCCACAAATTGTTTATTAACATAGACAAAGAAGCAGCTATCAACCCCTTCAAAATTTAAGAGATACCGTTTTTCTGAATTTATTTCGACATTAAAGACGCGATGATATAAACCACAAGGATTTTCAATGGGCACATAAGGTGGATCAAAAGGGAAAGGATAATTTACATTAGTATATTGATGATTATCGTAACCATGATTTTGCCAGTTGGACGGAATGGGGATTTTATCTGTAAACGAAAAATGAAGAAAATCTTGAGGCAAGTGAGTATAGCTTTCAAAATAAGCAAAATCCCATTCGCCATTTAGTAAGGTAAAGTAAGGGGAAAATTCTCGTGTCTTTTTGACCGCACTTTCTGCTAAAGAAAAAGGAATAAAATAAGCATGATGCGGTGTGGTATTCACGTGCAAAGTTTGCGGATCTTCAAAATAGCGAGGCAACGACATAAAAACTCCCAATGCAATTTAGACATATAAAAAAGGGCGCCTGAATGACGCCCACTATACCTAAAATCTTCGACTAATCTAGCGATAAGTTCGCAAATCGTGATACTTATCACATTAATTTTATGGCAATTTTGCCAAGAAGGCATAACCGCCTTTTTCACTCTCTATCTCGACAACAGAATCCGCTGTAATGAATGCTGACTCTCCTTGTTTCAAGGTAAGTGCGGTTGATTTTTCTTGTATTTTCAGCTCACCTTGCATCACCAATAAAATACCTGCACTTTGAAGAGTCAATTCAGTATGTTGTTGTACTTCAACACAAATTTGAGCTAAAGCAAAATCTTTTACTGGCGTTTTATAAGTAAATTCTGACTGATTTTGAGGTGCTGCTGAGATAATTTGAGGTGTCACTTCACGACAATCCACAATTTTTAATAATTCAACAATATCGACATATTTTGGTGTTAAGCCACCACGAATCACATTATCAGAACAGGCCATTAACTCCACGTTTTGTCCGCGAAGATAAGCATGAGGAATGCCTGCATCTTGGAAAATACCTTCCCCTTCTTTCAAATGCACGATATTAAAGAGATAAAAACACACCAAGCCAGCATCTAATTTTTCAGGCGAAATTGCCATAGCTTCCATGGTATAAAGCACCCAATAATCGGGGTTGTCTAGCGCCAACTCGCCATTTTTATAAGGCTGTTGGTTGGCTTCAATAATGGGTAATAGCCAATTTGCAAGCGTTGATTGATTCGCCAACATCACATCCGCATAGAATTCAGCAAGGTTTTGTGTGCCAAGTTTTTCAGCCAAAGGTTGCAAAGAGGGGCGTGCATTTAATGTGGCAAGGATTTGAGCTTTTGTTTTAAAACCATGCAAAAGCCAGAAATCAGATAAGGCAATCATCATTTCTGGTTTATGATTTCTATCTTTATAAGTCCGCGTGCTGTCTGTTAATGCCACGCCTTTTGCATTTTCAGCCTCAAAGCCCTTTTCAGCTTGAAACTTAGTCGGGTGCAATTGAATCGATAACGGTTTTTCAACATCTAAAATCTTTAACAAATAAGGGAGTTCATCACCAAATTGCTGACGGCTTGCCTGTCCAAGTGCGGTCGGATTTTGCAATAAAAATTCAATAAGAGATTGCTTACCTGTTACATCCTCAATTTCAGAAGGTGCTGATGGATGAGCACCTAACCACCACTCTGCACAAGGTTGATCTTTCGCTGAATGTAATCCAATCAATGATGCAATATAGTTTTTTCCGCCCCATGCATAATGCTGTACTTGGCCTGTTAATCGATAAATCATCTTTACCTTCTTTAAACAAGAATAAGGATAAAAAAATCCGCTTATTTAAAGCGGATCTTTTAGTCTATAAATCTTATTTTGTTAAACTTAAAACAACCGATTCTCCAGCAATCACTTCACCAGATTTTTTCTCGATAGATGAGATTTCATCCATGTTAGAGATAACCACTGGTGTTAAAACTGATTTTGCTTTTGATTCTAATGTTGCTAAATCAAATTCGATTACTGTGTCGCCGCGTTTTACGCTTTGACCTTCTTGTGCGATGCGAGTGAATCCTTCACCTTTTAATTCAACGGTATCAATACCGAAGTGAACGAATAATTCAACACCCTCTTTTGATTCCATTGAAAATGCATGGTTGGTTTCAAAAATTTTACCAATTACACCATCAACAGGCGCCACAATTTTGTTACCAGTTGGGCGAATTGCGATACCATCACCTACGATTTTTTCAGAGAAAACAACATCTGGTACATCTTCGATGCTCACAATCTCACCAGAAAGTGGCGCATAAATTTCGACTTCCACTGTTTTGTTTTCTTTTGAACCAAATAATTTGTCAAATAAGCCCATTTTAATCTCCTATCTATTAAAGATGGCTAGTATTTTAACGTAAAACTCTGTTTTTGTATCTAGTTTAACGATTTTTCTGCTAAAAAAGCTTGAATTAATTGCTCAATTTCAGCAGCGGTTGGTTTTTGTAATGCTTCATCAGCTAAGGCTTTCACCTCTTGATAATTCACATGACGAATTAATTTTTTAATACGTGGCACAGAAATTGCACTCATACTAAATTCATCTAAGCCCATACCGAGTAACAATAAGGTCGCACGTTCATCACCGGCTAACTCACCACACATCCCTGTCCATTTACCTTCTGCATGAGAGGCATCAATCACTTGTTTGATCAAGCCAAGTACTGAAGGAGACATTGGATTGTATAAGTGAGAAATTAATTCATTACCACGGTCAACAGCTAGCGTATATTGCGTTAAATCGTTTGTACCAATACTGAAGAAATCGACTTCTTTTGCTAAGAATTTCGCATTCACTGCTGCAGATGGGGTTTCAACCATGACACCCACTTGAATGTTTTCATCAAAAGCTTTACCTTCCACACGTAATTCTGCTTTTAGGGTTTCCAATACAAATTTTAATTCGCGAATTTCTTCTACCGAAATAATCATCGGGAACATCACGGCAAGTTTACCAAATGCAGAAGCACGTAATACCGCTCTTAATTGCGCATGTAAAATTTCACGACGATCAAGGGCAATACGCACTGCACGCCATCCTAAGAATGGGTTCATTTCTTTTGGTAAATTTAAATATGGAAGCTCTTTATCACCGCCGATATCCATAGTACGTAATACCACTAGACGACCTTCCATTGCTTCAACCACTTCTTTATAAGCAATGAATTGCTCTTCTTCGCTCGGTAATTGATCGCGATCCATAAAGAGGAATTCTGTACGGTATAAACCTACCCCTGCTGCACCATTACGATGAGCCCCTTCGCAATCGCGAATCGTACCAATATTGGCTACCACGTCGACTTTATGACCATCAAGGGTCACCGCTGGTAAATCTTTTAATTTTGCTAACTCTGCTTTTTCTTCAGCGAGTTTTGCTTCTAAGGTTTTTAATTCATCAATTTCAGCTTGAGTCGGATTCACGTAAACACGATTGTTTACCGCATCTAAAATAAGATAATCACCTGTATTCACGCGTGCGGTGACATCATTTGTCCCAACAATGGCCGGCAATTCAAGTGAACGAGCCATAATTGAGGTATGCGATGTTCTACCACCAATATCCGTTATAAAACCTAATACTTTTTCTAAATTTAATTGAGCGGTTTCTGATGGAGTTAAATCATAAGCCACAAGGATGGATTCTTCGGTAATATCACCAAGATCCACAATATGCATGCCTAAAATATTTTTGATTAAACGATTACCGATATCGCGAATATCACCTGCACGTTCTTTTAAGTATTCATCATCAATTTCTGACAACATTTCAACTTGTTGATCGATGATTTTACTTGCTGCCACACTTGCATTCACTTTATGTGAACGGAGATAATCAATAATCTCTTCTTCTAATTCTTCATCTTCAAGGATCATTAAATGTCCTTCAAAGATAGCTGCTTTTTCTTCACCTAAGGATTTTAATGCACGTTGATGAATAGAATTAAGCTGCTCAACAGCGGCTTCACGACCAGCATAAAAACGGGCAACTTCTGCCTCAACTTGATCTTCTGAAATTTTTTGCGTATCAAGAACAATTTTTTCTTCTTTTAATACTAAGGCTTTACCAAAAACGATACCTGGTGACGCTGGAATACCTGTAATCATACTTTTACCTTCCGAGACAATTATTAAAGGTTAGATAAACAATAGCCACAGAATAAGAATTCTGTGGCTAATCGTTAATTATTCTAAAGTGGGAATTAATGCTACTAAATGTTCAACAGCTTGTTGTTGGTCCTCGCCTTCAGCCGAGATGGTGATTACAGTTCCTTGCGTCAAACCTAAGGTTTGTAGCTTAAATAAGCTTTTTGCACTTGCACTTTTTCCACCTGAAGTGACGGTTACATCTGAAACAAACGCTTTAGCTTCTTTAACAAATTGCGCCGCTGGACGGGTGTGTAAACCATTAGGGGCTGTAATTTCTACATCTTTTGAGAACATAAGGTTACCTCTATTTAGTAATAGTAAAATTTAAGCAATTTAATCCAAAAAACCTTGGTAGTATCGCTATTAAATGTCCAATAATCAAGGTGAAACGTAAAAAAAATTGAGTTATATCACAAAATTTAAACGTTTGCGTACCTAATTTGAGTAAAACATATACTACACAGAAAAATGGCGTTTTGATTTCGTCTCACTTAAACTTTCAATTAAACGATGATAATTCTCATAACGTATTGGTGAAATCCGACCTGCCTCTACCGCTTCACGTAATGCGCAACCAGGATCATTTAAATGCTTACAATCTCGGAATTTACACGTACCTAAAACATATTGAAATTCACGATAGCCTTTGGTGATTTGATCTGGCTCCAAATGCCATAAACCAAACTCACGAATGCCTGGTGAATCAATCAAATTACCGCCTTGTGGCAAATGATATAAACGAGAAGAAGTTGTGGTATGTTGGCCTAAGCCTGAAGTTTCACTAATACCACCTACTTGAGCATTTACTGTCGGAAAAATATAATTAATTAAACTGGACTTACCTACCCCTGATTGCCCCACAAAAATGGATGTTCCATCACTTAAAAGTGCGGTCAATTTTTCCATATTTTTTCCGGTTTCAGCAGAAATGATGATGGTCTGATAACCAATATCACGGTAAATCTGTAACTGGCTTTCCACTTCCTTCTCTTGCTCGGCATCCAGTAAATCGCCTTTATTCACCACAATGACAGGTTCAATCCCCGCATTTTCACACACCACTAAATAACGATCGATAATATTAAGTGAAAGTACCGGCACCACCGCAGAAACAATAATAATACGATCGATATTGGCCGCAATCGGTTTCAACCCATCATAATAATCTGGGCGAGCAATTTCATTTTGTCTTGGGTGAATGGCTTCAATCACCCCACTCACACCTTGGAGCTGTTCATTGCCCTGTCGCCAAATTACTTTGTCTCCAACTACGAGACTAGAAAGTGTACGACGTAAATTACAACGGAAAATTTCACCTTGTGCATTTTCTACATCTGCATGAACCGAATAACGCGTAACGACTACCCCATCTTGGCTTTCACCTAGCATATCATCTTGCCATTCCACTTCTTTCTTCTTGTGGCGATGCAAGGCTTTCGCGTTATTTGATTGAATTCGACGAGTTTGATTTTGCGTTAGTTTACGTTTGCTCATAAAGTGCGGTCGTTTTTTCCGATGTTTTTCGTTAAAATAAACGGGATTACAAAATGTTCATAGGATACCTTATATTATGCAATTAGATAAACAAAATCTGATTTGGATCGATTTAGAAATGACAGGATTAGATCCTGAAAAAGAACGAATTATTGAAATCGCAACCATCGTAACGGATAAAGATCTCAATATTTTAGCGGAAGGCCCTGTGATTGCCGTGCATCAAAGTGATGAATTATTAAACAAAATGTCAGAATGGTGCGTAAAAACCCATACAGCAAATGGCTTAGTTGACCGAGTCAAAGCGAGCAAACTTACTGAGCGTGCAGCTGAATTACAAACATTAGATTTTTTAAAACGTTGGGTACCGAAAGGTGCTTCACCGATTTGTGGCAACAGCATCGCACAAGATAAACGCTTTCTTTATAAATATATGCCTGATTTAGCCGATTATTTCCATTATCGTCATCTAGATGTCAGCACGTTAAAAGAATTAGCTGCTCGCTGGAAACCAGAAATTTTAGACGGTTTTAAAAAAGGTAATACTCATTTAGCCCTTGATGATATTCGTGAATCAATTAAAGAGTTGGCTTACTACCGTGAGCACTTTATTAATCTGGGTTGATGAAAACTTAGGCAAACTCAATCATTTGCGAAATCTGCGCTTGCGTTGAATAAATTTTTTCGTATAATGTTGCCTCATTCACCAATGTGAAATGCGGGAATAGCTCAGTTGGTAGAGCACGACCTTGCCAAGGTCGGGGTCGCGAGTTCGAGCCTCGTTTCCCGCTCCAAATTCTCAATCCGTTGCTGAAAAGCAGCGGATTTTTTTATTGTATTTTCCCTACATATTCCCTTTAAAATACGATAAAATTCGTTAGAAACTTTAATCTAAAAAAATCACTCTAATAATGACCGAATTCACCCAATACATTCCTGATGAAGGCACGATGCTCCGTTTTGGTAAAAAACTGGCTGAAGTGCTTATAAAACAACCGAAAGATAATGCCATTGTGCTTTATTTTAATGGCGATCTTGGCGCAGGGAAAACCACCCTGACTCGTGGAATGGTGCAAGGTTTAGGCTACCAAGGCAATGTCAAAAGCCCTACTTATACTTTAGTGGAAGAATATAGCATTGCAGGGAAAATGATTTATCACTTTGATTTATATCGTCTTGCCGATCCTGAAGAATTGGAATTTATGGGCATTCGTGATTATTTCAGCCAAAATTGCATCTGCTTAATCGAATGGGCAGAAAAAGGTAAGGGCATCTTGCCTGAGGCTGATTTATTGGTGAATATTGATTATTACGACGATGCTCGCAACATTACGCTAATCGCTCAAAATTCAGTGGGTGAGCATATTTTGACGCAACTATAAAACTGACTTACATGAAAGCAAAATTTTCGTTTCTTTTTGGAATATTTTCTCTAATTTCTACTACTGTATTTGCCGCCCCACAATGGACAATTGCCATTGATCCCGGCCATGGCGGTAAAGATCCCGGTGCTATCGGAAAAAATCTCGGCATTTATGAAAAAAATGTCACCCTTTCGATTGCTCGAGAATTAAAAGCCTTATTAGATAAAGATCCTAATTTCAAAGGCGTCTTAACACGCAGTAGCGATTACTACATTTCTGTACCAGAACGCTCTGAAATTGCACGTAAATACAAAGCAAATTTTCTCGTGTCTATCCATGCCGACTCCTCTCTTAATGCAGACCAACGTGGTGCATCTGTTTGGGTGCTATCCAATCGCCGTGCCAACGATGAAATGGGTCAATGGTTAGAAGACGATGAAAAACGCTCTGAGCTTTTAGGTGGTGCAGGAAAAGTACTTTCCAATAACAATGACAAATATTTAGATCAAACTGTACTCGACCTGCAATTTGGTCATAGCCAACGCACAGGCTATGAACTTGGTAACAGCATTCTACGTCGTTTTGCTCGCGTGACTTCATTAAGTCGTAGCACGCCACAACATGCAAGCCTTGGCGTATTGCGTTCACCCGATATTCCTTCTGTTCTGGTGGAAACAGGTTTCCTTTCTAATATGGAAGAAGAACAAAAACTGAATACCATTGCTTATCGTCGTCGTATTGCTTACATGATTTATGAAGGCTTAGTCGCTTATCGCAATGGTAATTTAAAATCGATTGCTGTTCCACCTAGTGATGAGCAAGACAGCAAATCTACAAAATCAAACGACAAAAATAATGAAAAATCTGACCGCACTTCCGATGTGAAAGACAGCGGTATTCGCCATAAAGTGAAATCAGGCGAAAGCATTGGTAGCCTAGCAAACAAATATGATGTCAAAGTCAGTGAAATCATTGAGTTAAATAAACTGAAACGCAAAGAACTTTGGCTAAATGAAACCATTAAGATTCCTGATAATGGCAAAGGCAAAAAAGCGGAAGAACTAACTAAAAAAGAAGAGAAAAACACCGAAAAATCTGACCGCACTTCCGATGTCAAAGACAGCGGCGTACGCCATAAAGTGAAACCAGGTGAAAGCATTGGTAGCCTGGCGAACAAATATGATGTAAAAGTCAGTGAAATTATTGAGTTAAATAAACTGAAACGTAAAGAACTCTGGTTAAATGAAACCATTAAAATTCCGGATAACGGCAAAGGCAAAAAGGTAGAAGAAAAACCTAAATCGGATGATAAAGCCAAAGCCGATAACAAAGGAAAAAACAGTAAGATTGTTGAAGCTGAAAAAACCGTTTCTAAAAAAGATAAAAAACAAGAAAAAACCGAGAGTAAAAAAGAGCCTGAGAAAAAAGGCAACGATAAAAAAGACGCTTCTTCAAAAGGGAATGAGAAGAAAGATAATGGCAAGAAAGAAATCCCGCTTTACCATACGGTGAAAGCCGATCAAACTATCTATGCCATCTCTCGTGAATACAATTTACCAGTTAATCGTCTTTTAAAACTGAACCCAACATTGAAAAACGGCAAAGTCGTGACTGGTCAAAAAATCAAACTTAAAGAAAAATAAGGAATCCTATGGCAATCAAAATTCTTTCTCCACAGCTGGCTAATCAAATTGCCGCAGGTGAAGTGGTCGAACGCCCTGCTTCTGTGGTGAAAGAATTGGTAGAAAATAGCCTTGATGCCGGTGCCAATAAAATTCATATTGATATCGAAAACGGCGGCGCCAGCCTGATTCGTATTCGAGATAACGGCAGTGGCATTCCTAAAGAAGAATTAAGCCTCGCACTGGCTCGACATGCAACCAGTAAAATTGCCGATCTTGATGATCTCGAAGCCATTTTAAGTTTAGGTTTTCGTGGTGAAGCCCTAGCCAGTATCAGCTCGGTTTCTCGTCTCACACTTACCTCTCGCACTGCAGAGCAAAATGAAGCGTGGCAGGTTTATGCACAAGGGCGAGAGATGGAAACTACAATTAAACCCGCGTCTCATCCAATCGGCACAACAGTTGAAGTCGCGAATCTCTTTTTTAACACGCCTGCTCGCCGTAAATTCTTACGCACTGATAAAACAGAATTTGCTCATATTGATGAAGTCATTCGCCGAATTGCTTTAGCAAAATTTAATATTGCTTTTACGCTCACACATAACGGCAAAATTATTCGACAATATCGTCCTGCAACGAATGAAGAACAACAACTAAAACGCGTTGCCGCCATTTGTGGCGATGATTTTGTTCAACATGCCTTGCGCATTGATTGGAAACATGATGATCTGCATCTTTCTGGCTGGGTGGCGACACCTGAGTTTACACGTTCTCAAAATGATTTGAGCTATTGCTATATCAATGGACGAATGGTGCGTGATAAAGTGATCACCCACGCGATTCGCCAAGCTTATGCAGAACATTTGCATACTGAACAATATCCTGCGTTTGTGCTATTTATCGACCTCAATCCACATGATGTCGATGTCAACGTACACCCTACAAAACATGAAGTTCGTTTCCATCAAGCTCGCTTAATTCATGACTTTATCTGCCAAGGCGTAACAAATGCGCTCAATACTATTCCTCAAGCTGAATTGGATTTAGCTCCAGCGATAAATGAGGCAAGAGAGCCTTTGGCTTCATATAAACCTAACTATGAACCGAAACCCAATCGGGCGGCAGCGGGACACAATATTTTCGCTTCGAATCATCATCAGCCTCGCGAAAAACAATCAGAAAATCGGCCACACTTTTCAAACCGTAGTGAGTACGTTCCGTCATATGGTTATCGTGAACAACCTACAAAGACGGAACAACGCTTATATGGTGAATTAGTACGTCCTGCGGAAAATTCTCAACTTTTAACAACACCTGTCATTGAACAACAACTTCCACAGGCAAGTGAAACGGGCTATTTACGCGCATTAGCATTAATTGAAAATAAAGCATTGCTTTTACAACAAAATCAGCAGTTTTATTTGATGTCATTAGCTAAATTGCAAACCTTAAATTATGAATTAACCTTACAACAAAGTGAAATTTCACAACAGCCGTTGCTCATTCCGATTATTTTCCGCTTAGATGAAAAACAATTTGAACAATGGAAAAAACAAAAAGCTTTTTTCCAACAAAGTGGTTTTGAATTTATTGAAAATGAAGCCCAGCTACGTCTCACTCTAAACAAAGTGCCTACGGTTTTACGTACACAAAATTTACAAAAATGTGTGGTGAGCCTACTTGCTGAACATCTAGAAAATATGTCTGATTTTCTGACTGCACTTTGTCAGACGCTAGAGGTAAAACCGATTCAAGTGTTAGCGGATGCGGTCAGCTTATTAAGCGAAACGGAACGCTTACTGAATAAAGCTCATCAAGAAAAATTTAATACATTACTGAAACCGATTAACTGGCAGCCTTTTTTAACTGATTTGTAATATGACACAAAAAACTGACTCCAAACCAACCGCACTTTTTCTGATGGGACCGACGGCCTCAGGAAAAACAGATCTTGCTATTCAATTACGTCAAAGCCTGCCAGTGGAAGTGATCAGTGTCGATTCTGCATTAATTTATAAAGGCATGGATATTGGTACGGCAAAGCCTTCTAAAGAAGAACTTGCTCTTGCTCCTCACCGCTTAATCGATATTTTAGATCCCGCTAAAAGTTATTCTGCGATGAATTTTCGTGACGATGCGCTCAGAGAAATGGCTGATATTACCGCGCAAGGCAAAATTCCACTTTTGGTTGGTGGCACGATGTTGTATTACAAAGCATTGATTGAAGGACTTTCTCCTCTTCCATCAGCTGATGAAAATTTACGCTTAGAAATTGAAGAAAAAGCGCAAGAACTTGGCTGGCCAGCTCTTCATCAAGAATTACAAAAAATTGATCCTATTTCAGCAGAGCGTATTAATCCAAATGATTCACAACGCATTAATCGCGCATTAGAAGTATTCTATTTAACGGGTAAATCATTAACGGAATTAACCGAACAAAAAGGCGAAGAATTGCCTTATCAATTTTTACAATTCGCGATTGCACCAGAAGATCGTGCGGTATTACATCAACGTATCGAACAACGTTTCCATAAAATGATCGAATTAGGTTTCCAAGAAGAGGTTGAAAAACTCTATCAACGAGAAGATCTCCATCCAGATTTGCCTTCTATCCGCTGTGTGGGCTACCGCCAAATGTGGGAATATTTACGTGGTGACTATGATCATGAAGAAATGGTCTTCCGTGGCATTTGTGCGACTCGCCAATTAGCCAAACGACAAATCACCTGGCTGCGCGGCTGGAAAACACCAGTAAATTGGCTAGATAGTCTGCAACCGCAACAAGCCAAAGAAATCGTACTACGCAAGATTGACGAACATTTTAAGGGGTAAATTATGGCGCTTTCACTTCCGCTTTCGACTGAAAAACTCATTCAACTTGGCGAAGTGCTTTGCCAACATTTCCCTGCAATGAATCTTGATGAAATACCCCAACAAATCGAACGAGACGTAGCCGATCTCACAACACCAATCGGACAAATCAACTATGCCATTAGTCTGTCTGATTTCTTGGAAAAAGTCTTAAAAAAACACCCGCACTTTTTAGCTCAATGGTGGCAAACTCCTCCTCAACTTTCAGATTGTCAACATTACGCTAGCCGTTTAGCTGACCAACTCTCCACTATCCAAAACGAAGAACAGCTTTACAAAACGCTACGAGATTTTCGTAATCAAGAAATGGCGAAACTCAGTTTCTGTCAAAGCTTGAATCTTGCCACCGTAGAAGAAATTTTTATTCGTCTTTCTCAACTTGCTGAAAGTCTTATCATCGGTGCAAGAGATTGGCTGTACAAACAAGCTTGCGAAGAAATGGGCACGCCTTGTGATGAAAATGGCAATCCTCAGCAACTCTATATTCTGGGTATGGGAAAATTAGGTGGTTTTGAGCTAAATTTCTCCTCTGATATTGATTTAATTTTCACCTACCCTTCACAAGGTGAAACTGTTGGGGCAAGACGAGCCGTTGATAACGCGAAATTCTTTACCCGTTTAGGACAACGTCTTATCAATGCTTTGGATCAATTTACGCCAGATGGCTTTGTCTATCGTACGGATATGCGCCTTCGTCCTTTTGGCGACAGCGGTGCGCTTGCCTTAAGTTTTTCTGCGATGGAGCAATATTACCAAGATCAAGGGCGAGACTGGGAACGCTATGCTATGATCAAAGGGCGTATTTTAGGCGCTGATGCACAAGATCCTAATGTAAAAACCTTGCAACAATTACTTCGTCCCTTTGTATATCGACGCTATATTGATTTTAGTGTGATTCAAGCTTTACGTGAAATGAAAGGTAAAATTGAGCGTGAAGTGCGTCGTCGTGGCTTAAAAGACAATATTAAACTAGGCGCAGGCGGGATTCGAGAAATCGAATTTATTGTGCAAGTTTTTCAACTGATTCGTGGTGGACGTGAGATTAAGCTCCAACAACATGAATTGCTTAAACTTCTGCCCGAAATACGGGATCTTGGTTTAATTACGCCTCAACAATATCATGAATTAAGAGACGCTTATATCTTCCTTCGTCGTACTGAAAACGTACTACAAGCTATTGATGATCAACAAACGCAACTTCTCCCAACTGATGAAGAAAATCGCCTTAGATTAATGGTCGCTTGTCGAGAATACACTCGCTTAGATGAGAACAATCAAACTACGATGAAATCTTATCCAATTGAAAACTGGGATGATTTCTATCAAATACTACAAGCACACCAACAAAAAGTGCGGTCAGTTTTTGATGCATTAATTGGTGAAGAAAAAGATGAACGTACCGATGACAATAATCGGTGGATTGATTTTTTAGAAAGTGATCTTGATGACATTGAACAAATGTTGGTTGATAATCACATTGATGATGACGCAATTTCCGATATCTTAGATAAACTTATTCAATTCAAAGAGGGGCTTGCGCGCCGTGTTATTGGCTCTAGAGGTCGAGAAGTTCTAGCTCACTTATTACCAAATATCTTCACTCAAATATTTGAACAAAAAAATTACCGCACTTTATTGCCACGCATCCTCAACATTGTCGATAAAATTGCGAGTAGAACGACGTATTTAGAATTACTCTTAGAAAATCCTCAAGCCATTGAGCAGCTTATTGAACTATGTGCGCAATCACAGATGATTGCCGAACAAGTCGCTCGTTTCCCTATTCTACTCGATGAATTATTAAATACTGAAGCGCTACGTAATCCATTGCCGTTCACACAATATCCTGATGAATTGAAGCAATATATGCTGCGATTACCGCAAGATGATGAAGAACAATTTATTGACGGTTTACGCCAATTCAAACAGTCTATTTTATTACGCGTTGCAGCGGCAGATATTCTTGGCGTACTGCCTGTTATGAAAGTGAGCGATCATCTCACTTATCTGGCTGAAGCAATCATTGATGCCGTTGTCAATTTTGCTTGGCAACAAGTCAGTCAACGCTTTGGTGTACCGGAACATCTAGTAGGTAAAACAGAAAAAGGCTTTTTAGTCATTGGCTACGGTAAACTAGGCGGAATTGAACTCGGGTATAAATCCGATTTAGATTTAGTCTTTTTATATCAAGCCGTTGAAAGCCTGACTGTTGGTGGAAAGAAATCCATTGATAGCAATCAATTCTATTTGAGATTGGCTCAAAAAATTGTCAGCATCTTTAGTATGAATACCAGTGCAGGCGTACTTTACGATGTTGATATGCGATTACGACCTTCAGGTGATGCGGGCTTATTAGGCTGTTCGCTTCAAGCATTTGAAAACTATCAACTCAATGAAGCATGGACTTGGGAAAAACAAGCGCTTGTCCGTAGCCGTGCTATTTTTGGTGAAACTGAATTAAAAGCAGAATTTGAAAAAATTCGCTGTAATGTACTTTCTGCTCAAAGAGATATTAATCAGCTAAAAATTGAAGTAAGAGACATGCGTGAAAAAATGTACGAACATCTATCTCATACAAAAGAAGGCTTTTTTAATATCAAAACAGATCGTGGCGGCATTACCGATATTGAATTTATCGCCCAGTATCTGATGCTCGCAAATGCCCCAGCTAATCCAATATTAACAAAATGGTCTGATAACGTCCGTATCTTTGATTCAATGGCAGAATATCACATTATTTCTCTAGCAGAGTGTGAAAAGCTCAAATCCTGCTACGTGACACTACGTAATAAAATCCATCACCTAAACTTATTAGGAAAGCCTGTCATTGTTGATGATTCAGAATTTATAGAAGAAAGAGAATTTGTTTGTTCTTTCTGGAATAAGCTATTTTCTTAAAAGATTAAAGGAGTCTATCCCCAGATAATGGGGATAAGCTCCTTTTTATATATTCTTTACGTAAAAACAGACTAACTTTCTACCGCACTTTAACTTATCAAATTCAAATATAATAAAACTCCATAAACAAAAACCCCAAGCTATTCAGCTCGGGGTTCACATTCACTACCTGGCGGTGTCCTACTCTCACATGGGGAAGCCCCACACTACCATCGGCGCAT